>OGFY01000231.1_pt1 | contig 56759 bp, 52 predicted proteins | sample 1570951 | NCBI WGS metagenome assembly OGFY01 (sample SAMEA2581942, study PRJEB24529) | metagenome | biome: Human gut stool | place: China | collected 2011
GCTTCCATATCAATCATATTTTTCACAAAGCTACAAAAAATATCCGTTCAAAAAGCAGGCAGGCAGGAAACTTTTTCCCGCCTGCCTTTACTTCCTTCATTATCGTTTCATCGTTCTTCTCTCTCCCTCTCTTTTTTCTCCCTGTACTTCAGATACAGCAACTTCTCTCTATCCCACGCCGCTTCGGCTTCCTCCTTACTGAGGTGATCAAGCAAGAATATGATCACTTCCATGTAATTACTCGATTTGCGATCTACCCCTTTTTTAAATCATTATAGACGGAGTGCCCGATTTCTAGTTCCTCATATACATCCACATTTCTCAAACCCACACGGTCCTGCAACTCTACAATGCAAGTTCCTAAAGCCGCACAACTGACTACTTCTTTTTTCATTCTTTTTTAATGTTAAATATAAAACGATATAGTTAATTATTTTCACTTTCATCCCGACATGTCGGGACGAGGTTTATTTTGTATTTACTAATTTTACGCCATATTATAAAGCACATTTATATTTTTCCGCAAAGGTAGATATTAAAACTCATTACAACAATATAATATGTCAAACAATTACAGAATGTCCTATTTCATGCCTCCCATCGCCCCTCTCAGAGACGAACAGGGACGAATAGTCACTCCAGCCACACTTCTCCCCTTCTGTGAAGTCTCCGTCGAACAGGTTTTCCAGATGATTACCTGCAACGAAAACCTCAGGCTCCTGACCGAGCAAGTACGCAACACCCCGGACATACGGACGGCAAAAGCCACACTCCTGCCCTACGTGACTCCCTGCGGCACATTCACCCGTCGCTCCGGCAAGTGTTTCGTATCCCCCTCACGACTGATAGTGATAGACGTAGACCACCTCGACTCCTATGAAGAAGCCACCGGAATGCGCCGTACCCTGTTCGACGATCCCTTCCTCCGCCCCGTGCTTGTCTATATCAGCCCGAGCGGACGGGGTGTGAAAGCCTTCATACCCGCCGGAATGCCACATCCGACAGACGAGGTACGGAATATTACAGAAAGCACAGACAAAGCAATGCAATATGTCGAAATGGCGTACGGTCCGGAAACGGACAACTCCGCCACGGCAACCGCCAAAGGCGTAGACGGTTCGGGAAAAGACCTGGTAAGGGCCTGTTTCCTGAGCCACGACCCGGAAGCACTGTTCAGAACTATCTAATATAATTTATAATCAATCCTCAAAAAAAATGGATGAAATCGAATCTTTACACCGTCTTGTCGAAGCTGTCGAGACGGCAGGGGCAGACATTGCCCCCACTTACATCGAATATGTACAACTTGCCTTTGCCATCGCGACAGACTGCGGTGAAGCCGGACGGGACTATTTTCACCGCATCTGCCGGTTGTCCGCCAAGTATCAACGCGAACACGCCGAACGGGTATTCTCCAACGCGCTCACCACGAAACACGGGGACGTGCATCTGGGCACAGTATTCCATCTCGCCGAAACAGCAGGAGTAACCATCTCCAAAGACGAAGTTATGAACAGCTCCGCAGGTACAAAAGGTACAGTAAATGCACCCCGCCTTTTTTCCACACACACGTGCGCGCGTAATAAGGTACAAAACAACGGAACTTCCGGAGAAGGAGGAGAAGAAGAAGAACTATTGCCCGGCAGTGAACCGCAGCACCCGCTCCCCACCTTCCCCGGAGCCGACTGGCCGGAGTTTCTGCAACGCATCATAAATTACGGCAACACTACGGCACAACATGACATCATGCTGTTGGGAGCATTGACGGCTTTAGGCTCCTGTATGGAACGGCACGTGCGTTGTTCTTACGGCGGCAAATACCAGTATCCCTGTATGCAATGTTTCATCATCGCTCCTTCCGCCTCCGGCAAAAGCATCCTTTCCTATATCCGGCTACTCGTAGAACCTCTCCACGACCAGATCCGTGCGGAAGTTGCCGCACAGATGAAAGTGTATAAAAAAGAGAAAGCGGCTTACGAAGCGATGGGCAAAGAACGTGCAAAGATGGAAGCTCCGCAAATGCCCGCCAACAGGATGTTTCTCATTTCCGGCAATAACACCGGTACGGGTATCCTGCAGAACATCATGGATTCCGAAGGGACAGGACTTATCTGTGAAGCCGAAGCGGATACCCTCTCCACCGCCATAGGCTCGGATTACGGCCATTGGAGTGACACGCTCCGCAAAGCGTTCGACCACGACCGTCTGTCCTACAACCGACGTACGGAGCAGGAATACCGGGAAGTGAAAAAGAGCTTTCTTTCCGTCCTGATTTCCGGAACTCCGTCACAGGTCAAGACCTTTATTCCGACAACGGAAGACGGTTCTTTCTCCCGTCAAATATACTACTACCTGCATGGCATCTGGAAATGGGTAAGCCAGTTTACAGAGGACAAGATAGATTTGGAAGAGATATTTACCGTCATGGGATTGGAATGGAAAGAGAAACTGGACATCATAAAAGCACATGGGATTCACACACTCCGGCTCACGATGGAGCAGAAAGAGGAATTCGACGCGCTCTTCTCCCACCTGTTCACCCGTTCGAGCATAGCTAACGGCAAGGAAATGTACAGTTTCGTAGCCCGCCTGGCTGTCAACCTATGCCGCATCATGGCGGAAGTAGCCGTATTGCGCGTCCTCGAAAATCCGAAACCCTATCAGCTCAAGGCATCCCCCGTTTCCACCTTTACTCCGGACAAGGAGATTCCTACCGACAACATCAGTGACGGCATCATCCCCCGTTGGAACGTCACCATTACTCCGAAGGACTTCAAGGCTGTGCTTGCACTTGCGGAACCTCTCTACTGTCATGCCACGCACATTCTGTCTTTCCTTCCTGCCGTAGAAACCAGCCACCGGTCTAATGCCGACCGTGATTTCCTCTTCGAGCAGTTGGGTGAAGAGTTTACCCGCGCACAGTTGGTGGAACAGGCTGTCAACATGGGAGTCAAAGAAAATACCGCCATCGCCTGGTTGAAACGATTGACGAAAAGAGGAGTGCTTGTCAATGTGGACGGTAAAGGAACTTATACGCGCGCACGTGTGCGTGTGTAAGGGAGGCCCGGAAAAGTGTACCCACTGTACCCGCCGTATCCACCGCACCCGATAGGCGCATTACCCCCGCTACACCCACCGTCAGGCAGACGCAGTGCTTTACGACCTCTAAAGCTATGCTTTAGGACTTATAAAGCACTGCTTTAGCCTATGTAAAGCACTGCTCTGTCAAGGCTCTCCCAAAGCATCCACAATCACCCGCACTTCCAGCGGTGTATAAGAGCGATGTTCCGGTTGATAACCTAAATCGTACAGGCGTTGCAGAAGTCCGGGACACCGCAGGATCCATTTCTTCATCTTCCGGTAAGCGGCAATGCCGGTTAGTTCGGGGGAATAGAGTTGCGCCAGTTCCATACGGCCATACGCACGTATCTTGAATTCTTTCATGATGGATAAGTTTCTGATTTACTGTCACAAAAGTAACAAAATATTTCTACATAGCCAACGCTTTCCCGTTGAATAACCGACCATAATTGCACATAACAGACAAAGCATGACCGTAACCGTACTTTACTGATTATCCGGAGTTTCGAGGTGTTATCTTTGTATCGTCAAAAGGGAAAATAATCCCTGCGGCACAATGTTTAACCCTTTAATTTATTGTTTTATGATTCGTTACAAAATTTATCAGAACCAGCAGAAGAAAGGTGTGAATGCGGGTAAGTGGTTCGCCCGTGCGGTAAGCGATGAGACGTATGACCTCGGCAAACTTGCCGAACATATGTCGAAGCACAATTCTCCGTATTCCGGTGGTGTCATCAAAGGTGTGCTCACCGACATGGTGGATTGCATCAAGGAGTTATTGCTCGACGGCAAGAGTGTGAAAATCGATGACCTTGCCATCTTCGGTGTGGGCATACGCAGCAAAGCTGCCGAAACGCTGGAAGAGTTCTCATTGGAGAAGAATATCACCGGGATGCGCCTCAGAGCCCGTGCCACCGGTAATCTGTCTACTACCAATCTGAAGCTCGACAGCCAGCTGAAGCAGCAGGCGGAGTATCAGAAACCTACCGCTTCCGGTGGCGGTTCCGATTCGGGAAATACACCGGATACAAACCCGGATGATAACGGAGGAGAAGCTCCCGACCCGGCAGAGTAATCTCTTGTCACGATCTATGTGTAAGTCCTTCTTTATAATGAAGGACTTACCTTTAAATTCTTATTATTTTATCACTAAAAATGTAGTTTTATGAGCAATTCATCATCACGCCGCTCCGTATGGGGCCTAGTTCTCAAAATCATTATCACTGTAGCCACCGCTATCGGAGGAGTGTTCGGAATACAAAGCTGTATGTAGACCGATGAGAACGATCACACTGATTATCATTCATTGCAGTGCTACGCCGGAGGGGAAATCCCTTTCGGCGGAAGCCTGTCGTCTGGACCATATCCGCCATCGTGGGTTCCGCGACATCGGGTATCATTTCTATATCACACGGGACGGAGAAATCCACAGAGGACGATCGCTTGAAGAGGTCGGGGCACATTGCCGGAATCACAATGCCCACTCGATAGGTGCTTGTTATGAAGGCGGACTGGATGCGGACGGAAAGCCGAAGGATACGCGCACATTGGAGCAGAAAGGGGCTTTGCTTGCTTTATTGAGAGAGTTGAGAAGACAGTTTCCGAAAGCATTGATTGTGGGACATCATGATTTGAATCCCATGAAAGGATGTCCATGCTTTGATGCGGTGAAAGAGTATTTGCAAATATAAGCTGATAAAAACGAATGGCTGACAAAGGATTTCATTGTCAGCCATTCGTTTTTATCAGATATGCTTATCATAGAAAAACATTATCAGTTGATTTTCTGATTAATCATGAGGTGAGGTATTAACATCTTACATGATAGGTTTTACGATTTCGATTTTAAGTCCAAGCGCATCAATTATACGAAAAAACAAACCCACCCCCGGTTCTATAACTCCTTTCTCGATTCTTGATATATAGGTTTTATTAGTCCCCACTTTTTCAGCCAATTCGGATTGTGTCATTTTTTCTTGCTTCCGCGCTTCACTAATCATTTGCCCCACACAATAAGAGTATGCTTCTTTGCGAAACTCCTCTCTTTCAGGTGAGCCGACCTTACCGTATAATTTATCCAATACGGCATCCATGCTTCCAATTTTAGGGTTTGCTTGCATAATATTCATTTTTAAGTTTTAATGCTTTTTCTATCTCACTATCAGGCGTTTTCTGTGTCTTTTTCTGAAATCCATTGAATAACATAACTATATTCCCATCGTCAAAGATAAAGAAAGCCCGATAAACATTTCCATTATGGCTTGCTCTCAGTTCGTAAACACCATCACGAATCATCTTAACGAAATTCTTGTTAAGCCGTTCTTGTGTTTTAAGCATATCGAGCACATAAGAGATTTTTTTCTTTGCGCCATCTTCTAATGACATAAAGAAGTCTATGAAATAATTCTCATAGTATAATATTTCCCTTTCTTTTCTCATGGTGCAAATATAGTGAAAGTTTACACATATAACAACTACAATGTTTTTTTTCTTCGATATCAACCACAAAAAGCATTTTAATACTTACCTTTTACATCCATAAAAGAATCACCGCAGTTTTCCTCACTCTAGCCAATCGCTCCTTTGATTGATTCCACAATATAACGCACATCATCATCCGTCACATAAGGACCCGCAGGTAGACAAAATCCTACCTTGAAAATATCCTCTTCCACCCCGTTAGTATAGAAAGGAGCATCCGCATAAACCGGCTGCTTATGCATCGGCTTCCAAACCGGTCTGCATTCTATCCTCTTAGATAGCATGAATATACGTAATGCTTCCACATTCTCATTCGGCTGACAGTCAGTAGTAGCGCTATCTACAGCTTTAATCACACCGGCAGCACCACCCACAGCAGTCTTGATAACTTCCTTATAGGCATTCTCCTGCCCTACCACCTTCACTTCCGGATCGATGGTAGCAGTACAAAGCCAGAAATTAGAATCATAGCGGGAATCAGCAGGTTGCTTGTGAATATGCACACCCTCCACATCTGACAACAATTCTTCATAAAGTGCCTGCACATGCTTATGATGAGCAATATGGGCATCAGCAACGGTCATCTGACCGCGACCTATACCGGCACAGACATTACTCATGCGGTAATTATAACCGATCGCAGTATGCTGATAGTAAGGATAAGCATCCCGAGCTTGGGTCGCATACCACATAATGGTATTCTTATCCTCTGCATTCCGGCAGATTAGGGCGCCACCACCCGATGTAGTAATCATCTTGTTACCATTGAAAGAAAGTACACCGAAACGGCCGAAAGTGCCCAGCACCTTACCACCGAATTTGGAGCCGAATCCCTCAGCTGCATCCTCTACCACAGGAATATCATAACGATTGGCAATTTCCATGATGCGCTCGCAATCATAAGGCATACCATAAAGCGCCACAGGCACAATAGCCTTAGGCTTTTTACCGTTTTTTGCAATGCGATCTTTGATAGCCTCTTCAAGCAGTACAGGATCCATATTCCAAGTCTCTTCTTCCGAACCCACAAATACCGGCTTTGCACCAAGATAAGTGATAGGATGCGAAGAAGCGCAGAAAGTGAAGGATTGCACCAATACCTCATCACCCGGCTGCACACCGCAGCCGATAAGAGCAAGGTGTACAGCGGCTGTACCGGCACTCAAAGCCACAACTTCATTTTCTCCTCCGACAAAATTTTTGAGATCATTCTCAAACGCATTCACATTTGGTCCTAAAGGTACTACCCAATTAGTATCAAATGCTTCTTTTACATATTTCTGTTCAATCCCCTCCTCACTCATGTGAGCAAGGCAGAGGTAAATTGTTTTTTCAGGAATGTAGCTCATAATGTTAATTAATTATCACTTTCTTAGTACCATCAAAGATAGTTTCTCTAACTTTATCTAGCTTTTGACTTTACAATATTGAAAAATTATCATTCACTAACTCAGATTTCTTTCGTATAACCACATCATCGTACATCAGCATAAGTATATCCTCGTCATACTGACCAATCTGAGATTGATTCTCTATTCCATTCATATTGTTCCAAATAAGAGGGAAGAAATCGACACCTGCTCCATAAGCATGTAAGTAGGCACCACCAAAACGTGGATTTACTTCTGATAAATAATACTGACCATCTTTAATGAAGAAATCCATATCAAGAGGACCGCAAAATTTGAATACTGAAGCAACCTTCTCAATAAAAGCGAACAACATAGGATCTTTGTAAGAGATCGTCTTACTTGCTCCACCAATACGAGTTTCAATCTTACGTTTCAAGAAAGCTGCGACAGCTTTATGACTAATAGCATCCACATAAACATCCGCATCACAGTCTCCCCCAGTCATCAATTCCTGAATAATATAATCATGTTCACCAGAGAACCAATCAGCCTCGGCTTGCTCCATAGTATTCACTTTATGAGCACCAACGCTACCACTTCCACAAATGGGTTTCATAAATATAGGGAAAGAGATCTTACCTTCATCTATTCCCTTCTTAAATTCATCAAAGTCATGATAAGTCAACGGAGTAGGAATACCTTTCTCCGTGAGATATTTGAACATCTCATATTTGTCAAAACAACAACGAGCAGTAATCTCATCTGCAGGACAAAGCGGCAACACACCAGCCTCCAGGAATTTTTCACGATTCGCAGAGAGAATCTCAATCTCAGGATCTATGAGAGTGGTTATAGCCTTTACATTAGCTTTTTTACAGATATCAAGCACCGTATCAACATACTCGGGATCATTGATACGCGGAACAACATATTCGTTTGTCGCAAAGTACAGTGCAGGGGCTGTTGAATTATTATCAGTTGCATTGATATCACATTTTGAACCGATCGATTCTTGTGCGTTACGAAGCAAACGACCACGCCTTCCCGCACTGCTAAACAAAATACTAGGTTTCATTGGGATTATATATTTGATTTTTGTATGTATTCTTTTGCTGTCCATTTATCACGAACAAGTTTCAGCCCATCAGAAGAAAGTGAATATACTCTTGGAAAATAGTTGATAAACATTGGCGTTAACGATAAGGTGTAGGCACCTACATTCTTATATTCAATCACATCACCAACCTCCATTTCCTGTTGGTTTTCTAACCTGAACAATTGGTCATACTCCAAACAAGTAGCACCCGCCACTATTTGCAACGGCACGACCTGTCCTGAGTCATTCGCACGATTTATCTCTGTCATATATCCATTTTTATGAAAAAAGGGATCTATGTCATTACGCGTTCCATCTGTTGTCAATATCCGGCAATCCGGTAATTGTTTTACATCTATCACTTGCGAATAATACGTAAAAGACGAAGCTGTCAGCGCATTACCTGGTTCCACGATGATTACAAGTTTCTCCAGACCTTGTTTCTGAAGAGATTCATAGATTGCTGCCACATAATCGTCAAAGGTAGGAGCATTACGAAAAATACCATAATATCCTCCTCCAACATCAAGATAATCGAGATCCAGATGATACTTCTTTATTACACTTGCAGCATAAGCAACAGACCTTTTATAGAATCTAACACTTCTGCTATGGCTGGTTCGGTGAATATGTAGTCCTGCCAATTTCACCTGAGGAATACTTCTTACCGTCTCAAGAGCATTGGAAAACTCTTCTGTTTCATCATTAAATCCAAAACGACTAAAATCATTCTCACCTTCAGCATCTTCAAGCGACACATCTGAAATATTAACACTAAGACGAATACCTATTTTATAAAGGCCATCAGAAGGCAACTCTTTTAACCACTCTAATTCGCGGTGAGTTTCAATATTAACTATTGCCCCTCTCTTTAAAGCATCAAGAAAACGTGTCTTAGACTTCATGGGGCCATTGAATACAATTTCATTCATTCTATAGCCGCATTCTAAAGCCAAATCCAGTTCATCATCTGAAACAACCTCTGCAAAACAACCAAAATCCTTAGCTTTTACTATTGCATAGGGTAGCGAATTTGTCTTCACCGAATATCCAACAATGCAATGTGCAAAGTGTCTTTTCAGTGAACGGTAAAACTCGTTAATTCCCCTACCCAACTCTTTCTCATCCAGTAAAAAGCAAGGTGTTTGTAATGTATTTATCAATAACTTATCCATTCTTTAATTTTTGCATACCAGCCACGAGTACCGAAAAACTCTATAAGCTCATAGTCTGGATTGTGATTTCCTTCTATCAATTCAATACCATTATCAGTTATTGCAATATCCCAACCTATAAAGCGGCATTGAGGAAGCATCTTTGCAGCATTTGTAATGTCAACGATTACTTTATCCCAATTAGGTATTTGATAACCATAAACAATCTTATTCGTTCCAGGATGTATTTTGTGTTGTATGTGGTCTTTAGACAAACTAGGAGTAATCAGAACACCCAGCTCCAGATCAACCTCATAGCAACATCCTCCTGCACAATAGTTATCAACAACAGCATCACCCACCCCTGCACGAAATACCGGTTTAAAACAATGAACATTTCCATCTTTGTCAAGTATGGTATGCATTCTTATAGTGTTAACAGAACGACCACCCATATTCATATCTTTATGCTGTTTAATACATTGCTCAACCATTATATTTTTTCCGGAAAGTTCTTCATAAACAGCCTTTCTCTTGTCATTATCCTTTGGCAGCTGCAATCCATAAACTCCTTGCCCTTCACATAGATCCAAAGGTTTCACAATAACATAATTATGTCTATCTGCAAACTCGCAGAAAGTATTAAAGTCTGTTTCCGGTATATATATCCATTCACGTTTTACATATGGTGCAAAATGAACATTAAAATCTCTTTTATTCTCTAGCAGATGAACGTAATCAGGATGATTCAATTTTTTAAAGACTTTTATCAATCTTGGATAAGTCATCGATTCTTTTCGATCAATAGACGATTGCCTGTAAAACTCACCATACACATATTGACGAATTAAACAACCATGTCTTACTGCACACCAAAGATAATCAAACCAATAAGAGACTGGCTTCTCTCCCCTCACATTGGCTAGCTCAGATATCTCTCTACGGCATTTACCCAAGTATTGCATTATAGCTTTTACATTCATATTCTATATTATTTATATTTAATTATGACCATTGAATTCTTCCATTGTAACAGCTGCTCTTTTATCAGACGTATTTATATCTTCACGACATAACACTTTTTTCACAGTAACGAAAACCACTTTCAAATCAATCACCAACGATATATGGTCCACATACCATACGTCTAATGCAAACTTATCAGTCCATGAAAGAGAGTTCCGCCCTTGACACTGCGCCCAACCGGATATACCAGGACGGACATCATGACGGCGCATTTGCTCTTTACTATAAAGAGGAAGATATTTAACCAATAACGGACGAGGACCAATAAGTGCCATATCCCCTTTCAACACATTAATCAACTGCGGAAGTTCGTCAAGAGATGTATTACGGACAAACCGACCAAACTTGGTAATACGCTGTACATCCGGAAGAAGTTTGCCTGACGCATCCTTGCGTTCATTCATAGTCTTAAACTTTATAATCTTAAATATCCTTCCATGTAATCCTGGACGTTCCTGCAAGAAAAAAGCGCCAGCACCCTCATTGAAAACATAAAGAAGAATCGTGATTATTAACAAGACTGGGCTGATAAGTATAAGGGTGACCAATGCTATCCAAAAGTCTATTATGCGTTTAAAAAAATGTGCGTACATCCTATTTGTTTTTACAGTTTTTGGGATAATCTGTCTTTACACCCCACAATTGAGCCATCGGTTCCTCCTCCATTTCTTTCTTAAAGTCACGGAGTTGGTCAATATAGCTGAATTCAGGTTTATAATCAAGTTCACTGAACGTCTTGCTTACATCAAAGGCATTCTCCAAAGGATCAGATTTCTCGGGGCAATAAATAATTTCTGAAGGGTTATCCTTGGGAGAAAATACCTCTATAATACCTTTTATCTGTTCTTCAAGCGATACCTGCCACCCATTACCCACATTATACATACCGCCTTCAAGTGGGGATGAAACACACTTCTCAACTACACGCACAAAATCTTTGATATAAACCATCTCTTTAGCTTTTTTACAGTTTCCCCATACTTCAATGGGAAGACTTTTGGAAGCCCGGTCCATAAGCATACGATATGGCATAAGATGAAACTGGAAATCACGATAGTGATAAGCGTTGGGATGATATTGATAGATTGTGAAAAAACGAAGCGCAAACCACTTTATACCATACTCTGCCTTATAATGAATCATCAGATCTACCGCAGCATTCTTTGCTATTGTATAAATAGCATGATCGCCAGTCAACGGAAAGTGGCGAGGTGCATCTACAGGTATCATTCTACCATTATTATGATAGTTAGCCATATCTGAAGGAGTCTGAGGAAAGATTATTTTTTTACAACCACATCCACGCATATACTCCAGCACATTCAATGTACCGATGGTAATGCTGTCAATCAATTTCGCAGGATCGAATGTATAACGTGAGGGTAACTCACCTGCAAAATGAGCCACACAGTCCACCCCCCCCTGAGGCAATTGCTTGAAATCCTCCAGTTTAGTTATATCCACTGACAGATACTGCATCCCCTTCGATGCAAAGAATCCATTATCATTCTTGCGATGCCCCACAGCTACCACATCATATCCTTTTGATTTCAGGTAAAGTGCAACATAAGCACCCAAGTTACCAGTTGCTCCAAATACTATAACTTTTTGCATGGTATTCATGTTTTGAATAGATTTTGTTCAAATATTATTATTTTTACCGTTCTTTGCCATACTACCACAAACGTCAAGCATCTAAAACTTCATACTTCAAGTTCCTACTCTTAAATTCAGGTACGATCACCTCTATTTGCTTCACGATAGCCACATTATCGCCACTATCTCTGGTGATGCACATAAGCTCTACGATCTGTTTCGAAGCTTCAGTATAACCTAGTTCGCAAACTGCAACGAGCTTAATCTTCAAGTATGAAGAAGACTTGTTTTCTCTTCCTTATTGAGCAATTTCTCATAAAATTTTTCGCCATCACGCAGACCTGTATACTTTATCTCTATATGCGTAGCTCCCAGAAGCACAATCAAACGTTTAACAAGATCAGCAATTTTTACAGGATTTTCCATATCGAACACGAAAATCTCGCCACCATTACCTATCATACAAGTTTGCTACATCAATTTACAAGCCTCTGGTATCAGCATGAAGTAGCGGATAATATCTGGATACGTAACAGTCAATAAACCACCAGCCTTAATCTACTCCCTGAAGATAGGAATTACACTTCCGTTCAAACCCAATACGTTTCCCAAATGAGTTGTTACAAATTATGTTCCTGTTTGCTCATTATTTAGCGACTGACAGTACATTTCGCAGATACGCTTACTACCCCCATAACATTAGTTGGATTTACAGCCTTATCAGTACTTAACATCACAAATTTCTTTACCTTAATATTTCACACCCAAGTTTGCGTACCTCACACGTTATTCATCACCGTTTCCACAGACTTATCCTCCATCATAGGCACATACTTATACAGCGGCATGGAACACATACTTTGGCTTATACAACGCTAAAATATCTTCCATATGAAACTCCCTGACAAATACTCACCGTTATTGTCTCTCAAAGTATACTAGCAAACATATGAACCGTCATCAACCGAATACCATGTAACGGAGTCTCTGCCTAGCCTATCAGTACCATGTGAGTTGAACGAAGCCATTTGGCGCACTATCTCGTTTCCTATCGAACCCGTAGCACCTTATCATCGTACATTTACCTGTCGAGACTTTGGCTATCGCCTCAAGGTTTAATGAGCGATGATAACGGATCCACATAATAAAAAGCCCGCGATGTAAAACAACAGGTAACAACATCCAATACCCACAACAGACCGGAACATACCCCATGCACCAACGACCAAGCACTGAGCCAATACACCAGCCAATACTATCATAGACTAGCAATAACCAGTATTGTCCAAAATGACAACGCATTATTACAAAAATACCACTCGAATGTTTTTCTAAGAAACTCTTTCATTCCCTATTTAAGTAGCCTATCATAAAACTCTTTCCAATGGCGCACTACTACAGCACCAGCAAACTTTTCTTGAACCCTCCTTCTGCCTGCAGCACCCATTACTTTACGCTTATCAGCATCATCAGCTAATTCCTTCATGCAATTGTAGAGCGATTCTACATCACCAACCTTGCATTGCAAGCCTGTTATTCCAGGCACACTTGCATCTAACACGCCATAAGCATCGCTGGTAATGGTAGACAACCCTAAACATGCTGCCTCAATTACGCTGCTTCCAAACCCCTCTCGATAAGTAGGTAACACGAATACATCTGCAGCCTGCAACATACGTTGAGGTGCATGAGTAACCCCATAGTACAAGAAATTATCTCTCTTCAAATGTTTATAGTTGCCAAAGGTTGCTGCAACGTTCTCTTCATCACTACCGAACATGAGTAGAAAAACACCTTTATTCTCTGCCGCTAATCTATCAAAAGCAGGAAGAAGTTCGTATAAGCCCTTGTCGTGATTCAAGCGCCCCATTAGTACAAATACAATCTTGTCATTACTTATTCCAAGATCTTTACGAACTGCTATACGAGTCTCCGCAAGTGGATTGAATCGGTCAAGATTAACCCCACAAATTGAACCTTCACCTAGTACCTGACCTTTATCAGCTTTGAACACACCATTCTCAACAAGATAGTTTTTCTGCGAACCACCATCCACCAAAATATGGGTATCCAACTTTGCAATGAGCTTATCAACAGACTTCAGCATCCAACGCATGAAACCTGTGCGAGTGGCCCATACTTGTCCTGTAAAAATGTGTATACGAATTGGTACCTTCGCAAGAAATCCAGCCAATGCACATACCAGACCTGCTTTCGGAGTCACTGAATGCACAACATCAAACTTCATTTGCTTAAAATAAGCAGAAAGCTGACGAATTGCCTTCAAATCACTGCTTAATGATACAGGTCTCAAAATCCCAATCTTCCTCCACCCGACAAGATCAAGCATTTTAACATCCTCCTCACTATTGATATTGCCTGCTAGAAAAACATCATAGTCCTTGCACAATGCCTTTATATGATCACGCAAAAATACTTCTGCAGTACCTGGTACTGCTACTACAAAACATATTTTCTTTTTTGACATAAATTCTATTATTTAATGTTACATTCTTTCGAGTAGCCATCTATACACCTTATTGGGCGGCAAACCTTTAATAATTGACACTAATCAATCAACTAACATCCACCACCGACTCAATAATCATATACCTCAATATACTTCATATAAACTACATTCAAATACTTTTTCTATTAATGATAAGAAACTACATATTGAAATCCTTTCCATGATTAATCAGTTAAACATGGATATTCTTTAGGATCCACAAGATAACCTCCATAAAGGTTATTGGTATATTTCCTTGGTAATATCTTATTTGCGATCCACAAACAAGGAGCTAACCACTTGAACTGTATCTGTTCTATACCATTAGCCTTTGCCAAGACCTTCACCCGGTCTGTTATACTAAGAATAGGTATATCTTGCGGTATATAAACACCACCTTCTTCAATAGACAAAAGTTTACGGAGTGCTTTAGCCACATTCTGTACACTAATTAAAGAAAATTTGTAATTCGTCCAATACACTGGCATAAAACGTAACAATGCCAACTTTTCTATCACATGATAGAATGTGCCAGGACAATCTTTTCCATAGACATTAGGCAAACGAACCAACTGTACACACAAACCCTCCACTGAACACAGCAACTCTTCACCTTTCTTTTTACTCTTTCCATAAAGTGTATTGGAAATCAATGGAGTTTTCCTTGTTATCACATTCACTTTACCAAATTCTGGTCCCAGACCTACTACAGCCATAGTTGAAATATAGATAAACTTCTTCACCCCTTGTACCACCGCTTTCTTAGCCATTGCAAAAGGTATCTCTGCATTTACCTTATTATAAAGCGCTTCATCCGTGATTTCTGGATGATGTACAATTGCAGCAAAATATACAATGGTATCAATAGCTGAATAATCATACTCTTCCCAATCTTCATCTCGCACACTTAACGTTGTATATGTTTCTCGATACAACTCACTCATAAACACCTTTGCAATAAATGAGTTAGGACCTACTATTAGTATTTTCATTTCATTAAATTTATATAAACTGCCATATACTTTTCAGCCATCACATTGATGTCATATAGAATAGCCTTTGCCTGACAGCACCTAACTACATCTGCCTTGTATACTGCATCACTATCCAATTTCAAGATTTCATCTGCAAACGCTCTGGCATTCTCATGCTCAAACAAAACACCATTTCCGTTCACAATCTCATGCAATCCATCCACATCACTCGCAATGAATGGTTTGCCAGAAGACATACCTTCAAGTGATGCCAATGATAGACCTTCAAAATGACTACTCATAGCAACATAATCACTAGCAGCCAATACTTGTGGTATATCATATCTGATGCCAAGCATATGTACTCTATCCTGTAAGCCTCTTTCTTTGATCATCTTTTCAAATAGAGCCTTACGAGTATCATTCCCTCCACCTACCAAACAGAGATGAAATTCCTTGGGCAAATATTCCATTGCCTTTATCAATGTAGACTGATCTTTTTGAGGACGAAATGCAGCTACAAACGATATAACCTTCTTACCTAAATTTCGAACATCTTTCGCAGGTTCTGCGGATGCATACTTGTAGTAATCAATACCATTATACACCATCGTCAAGTTTTTGCAGTTTGCATCACCTAAATACGCTCGATGATTAGCTTCACATTGATCACTGATCATGATATGTGCCTCATATTGGCGAAACATCCACTTATCAATGGGCTTATACCACCATAACTTTCTGCGTGTATTCGTTGTATTATGTTCTGTGGTAACCAAGTGAGTCTGGCAGAACAATCCTCCTAATGCAGCAAATAACTGAGGTGCTGTGGTATGAGTATGCACAATATCCCATCCTCGTTGCATCAAACGAACTAATTTGAGCAAGCAAAGTGGGCTGTAATATCCGCTAGCACTTGCCACGCAATTTATCTTTATACCCGCTTTGCTCAGAGTATTGTAGAATGGGGTCTCTTTATTCTCAAAGACGCACAATTCGACTTCATTTCCCATTTCTCTTAGTCGAGGCAATAAGTCAACCATCAACTTCTCAGCACCACCAGTCTGAAGAGTTGTTATTACATGTAATATTTTCATTTTGTACAATTAGACAGGAAATAAATAAGAACAAAATTATAAACCAGTATGATACTTGTCATTCATGAACAGAAGCCATCCTATAGGAGCGAGAAGATTGCCCCATGAAGCAATTTTTACACTACGTGTCTTTGTACAAAATGCAAATCTCCAATAATTAATTGCCATTTTCACCTTCTGCTTAAGTGAAATATTCATACAGAACCATTCTGAATAAGTCATCATTGTAGCAATTGGACTCTTCATCCTGGCTTTTGTAATACCTGCTGTAATACCACCTTCTTGATACTCTGCAATATATATGACCTTATTAAAAAAGCGCAACTTGTATTTTTTAGCTATACGATTCCATATAAGAGCTTCAGAACAGAATCTTTCGCCATCAATTTCAGGAAATGGAAATTCTTTCATCACCGATGTTACATATACTTCTTTCATATCCCCTGTCACACTGTACCTGTCGCGAATCTGTGTGTACGAAATATCAATAATGTCTTTGGGAAGCCCGCTACCTATAATACGACCATCCTCATAACCATCGAGACCACACACGCCACCAAATTCGTTCATAGTCCTTACTGTTGAATAAGATTTTAAGCCATTCCAAACATCCATTACTATAGCAATAGCATTTGGAGGAAGAAAATCATCACTATCTGCAATAAAGAACAACTCTCCCTTAGCCAACTCTACACCCATATTAATAGCAGTGTGTTTACCCCCATTATTTTTCTGATAATAGTAGATGGGAAAATCCTTATTATTCAACCACAACTCAACAACTTCTTTTGTATTATCTTTGCTACCATCATCTACTATTAACCACTCAAAATCCTTACAAGTCTGTTCGCAAAGACTTTTGTATAGACGAGGCAATAAGTCAGCTCTATTGTAAGAAGGTGTAAATATAGTTATCATTTTATATCGTTCAGTAAGTCCTTCAAATCATGAGCAATTTTCGAAGAGAACACATCTGCCCCTTTACCACTCATGTGTAATTCATCATGCCAATATTCAGGATGATCCAAATAGAAACCCGGAGTCTGATAGTCCCAAAATGGAATATTATATTCCTTCATTATTGACATATAAGAAACATATAAATTTTTATTGCTATCCGCGAAATAAGGAGGTATATATACGACTAAAAACACACCACACTCTTTACACCTCTTAATATACATTTCAAAATAGCGTAATGCTTTTTCGCAAACCTGTATATCAAGAAAATCACCTTTCTTCAGAGTATAATCAGCGACAGTCTGGCATACAAATCCTTTGTTTGTATCATCAACAATCTGTTTTCCTAGCCAACCAATTGTATTCATAAAATTCATATTATAGCGGTAACAATAAGATAATATATATTCATTATACTGTCCAAAATCCCTAAAAACAGAATCAGTCTGAGATGACCATCCCAAATAAGGAGCAAGAGCTGCCAAACGCTGTGGTCTATCAACACCAGTCTTATTTCCAATCTCTAGCAATACTATCTTTGGAGTATAGCGTTCCAACATAAGATTAAGCAATGCATACTGATAATATATATCCATACACCCCACCAAACCGCAGTTATACGTACTCATACCTAGCGAATCCTCAAAAACTTGTGGTATAAAATGATCTTCAGTCTTAGACGATCCCATTAGTACAATTTCAACTTCAATCTTTTCAACGATAGTTTTTAACTTTGCATCCGTTGCAGAATGATTATATGCCCAACGTATAGCCATACCTCCCATTCTGTCCACAATGAAGTACATCACCAACAGAATTATAATTGTAGTTATTATTTTTTTCATATCATTAGCTTACTTAAAATTGGAAATAAATAAACTGACCACCACTTAGCACACCGAAACACAATATTATCATCACCATGCCTATGACATACAAGCGCTGAACTAACAATGATTTACTCTGTGACAGATGCAGGTTTATATTAAACTCATCTATACATTCCTTAATAACAAGCACCATTAACGCAAATACTATATACATCCAACCAGTTATACCCAAACCATCAAAAGGCATTTGCATATCAGAAAATATCTCCTTGATAACATAAAATGCCTGTTCAATACTATCAGCGCGGAAAAATATCCATGCTATATCTACAGCTACAAAAGTGACTAACACATGCAGAAACTTTGCCAAGCCTTTCCATCTAGCCTTGTTCCATCCCCAAAAACGCTCTATACACTGCACAACACCATGCATCACACCCCAAAATATATAAGTCCAGTTTGCACCATGCCAAATACCACTTACAAGAAACGTAATCAAGATGTTTCTGTATGCTTTCGCTTTCGACGTTCTACTTCCTCCCAAAGGAAAATACACATAGTCGCGCAACCATGAAGATAGCGAAATATGCCAACGATGCCAGAATTCTGTGATGGTAGCTGCAAAATAAGGCCTGTGGAAGTTATCATGCAGATGAAAACCCATTACTTTAGCACATCCAATGGCAATATATGTATAACCTGCAAAATCACCATATATCTGTATAGTGAACATCACCGAAGCTACAGCAAACGAACCACCAGTATGGTGCGCAGCATTGTTGAAGATGGCATCTACATACATCGCACAGCGATCTGCCACAACGAGTTTCATAAAATAGCCCCACAACATCAAATTAAGTCCCTGCATTAAATTATCATAGTTCGGCACTTTCTTCTCCTTAAATTGTCTGAGCAGATTAGTACTGCGTTCAATAGGACCAGCTACCAACTGAGGAAAGTATGACACGAACAGTGCATACCTGAAGAAGTTTCTTTCTACTTCCACATTCTTTCTATATACATCAATCGAATACCCCAACGCCTGAAAGATATAAAACGATATACCCACTGGTAACAAAATATCAAACTTTGGCACAGTCATATCAACACCAGCATTCTGCATCCATTCGGTCAAGCAACCACCTAACCAATTGTAATATTTGTAGAAGAACAAAATAGCAAGGTTAGCAACGATACTAAGCATTAAAACAACTTTTGCTTGACGCGAACTATAATAATCTTCGGTTCTATACTTATCAATCAATAACGCAGCTCCATATGTTATCGCAGTACTTGTCAACAACAGTAACGCATATTCTGGCTTCCACTGCATATAAAAGTAATAACTGGCAGCCAGCAGAAACATATTCCTCCATTTTAGAGATGGTATGCAAAAATATACTATGCACACCATCGGGAAAAAGAGAAGAAAACCTAATGAATTAAATAACATTTTATTTTCTATCTAAACAAATCAAACATTTCCTTTGAGCACTTCTCTCTTGCGTGCTCAATAAGCACAGCCTGGCGACCAGCCTCTGCCATAGCTTTATAACGTTGCCAATCATTAGGAATAGTAGCCAATATTTCCATCAGTTCTTCAGCAGAGTGGTACTCTATGCAAGACTTACCACTCTCCACAGCAATATTTTCCATAGCGAACCAAGTTCCAATCACCAACAAACCATTGGACAGTGCATCTAGTACTTTGCCCTTAGTGCCAGTTCCAATCGAGATAGGAACCACCTGAATATCATGCTTACGTATCTCTTCGATATAATCCATAGCAAACGTTACATAATGAACATCATATCCTACACATTGTAATTTAGCCACAACCGCCTCCCACCCTTTACCAAGAATGGTAATTACATAGTGTTCCTGTAGATCCCACTGTAGCAATGCTTCTACCATCAAGTCCGCATCTCGCTTCATATACAAATCGTAGCGACCTGCAATTAATAGTTTCAACTTAACAGTCGAATCTGTCAAATCACGATGACTAACACCATAATGAGGATGACGTATGAAGAGTGCATTTACCTTTGGATTCAATTGCTTAAAGTTTTGTACATCAGCGTCACCTACTAAATAATAGTAAATATTGGACGAGTTGTCCATACTTTGCTCCATTCGAACGAACTTAGGATACATCAACCACTGACGTATGTACAGCCCCACCGACGCTTTCACAAAGGATTGTTCCATCATACGTTTATAATATAACGACTCACTGTCGGGGAAGCAATGCACACGCTTAAACTCCGCGAATTGCTTAGATACTTGTGAAAGTTCCTCACCATATATCCAAACTCCGTTTGGCATCTCTGATTTGATTTGCTGCACTTCAGTATCATGAAGTTTCGTATAATAGTATAAGGGATAAAGCGAGAATATTCGCTGAATAATCCCAATCTTACTATTCAGCATATTCATCACATTCTCGGACTTATTAAGCAAATGAATCTTGAGATTCAATTCTTTCTCAACCTTCGCAATCTTCTCTGCCTTTAGGTTGTTATAGTTAAACGAGTACACCACTACCTCTACATCTGAAGGTCGTTTAACCAACAGATGATAAGGTAACGCAGAAGTACCGCCCACATTTTCCGATGCAGGGGTGTTTATTGTAATTAAAACAATCTTCACTTATTATCAAATATTAACCTAGAAATAGATCTCCAAATCAATGCTTGCATTTTATCTACAGCAACAGCAACAAAATAAAGTAAAACAATAAGACCAATCACATCAATCATATACCAATAATAACCATTACTATAATACAAATTACGTAAGAATACTCCAATCTCTCTATAGAAACAGGGATGCATGTGGAGCATATATACAATTAATGTTCCTGATGCTAGATAGTTAACAATGTTACTCTTAAAAGAATACTCTTTGAATATAAGTATAATGGACATCGCTGGGAGTAAAATCAAAGGATTTGTATAACGGTTACCAATTAAATTGAAATATAACAAAATAGTTTGTAATACGATGCAAGCTACCATAACCATCCATTTACTTCTATCAAGCCACTCAATCCCATACAATCGCATATATCGAGCTAATAAATATAAATAAATGAACCATATCAAACTATACCCACCATTCACCCCTAATACAGAGGATCGAAATACAACATCTAATGGAACAATAAGTGCCAATACCCCTATAAAAAATGTACGCAGCACCACTTTATTTACATTGTGCACTATGATATTCAAGATAGGAGCAAAAAGTACCAATCCTATATAATCAATTACAAACCAATAATTGTTACCTCCCAACACATACTCAGCAATATCATCCAGGTTCAATAGATTAATTTGACGCATGACATTCATCACAATGGCTACAGGCACTGTACACATTAGCAATTGAAAGATTATAGGGAATACCCTACGATAATCTCCCTTTATGCCAAACCAACCACTAATAAGTACAAAGGCATTTACAGCAGGCAAACAAACCACTTCTACAAATACCCTGATGCAATGTTCTGTTTCAGTCTGATACTCAGATCCTAAAAACCACATGTTTGCATGCCCCAATAACACCATGAATATCAACAGAACTCTAAGTAATTCGAAATTTGAATCTCGAACTTTCGTTTTATTTGCCATGATTATTGCCATTCTGTAGGTGTTGATTTAAATAATCTAAATACAGGCCTATAGAACTTATTATTATCATAATTGAAGTCATACTCATATCTCTCATGAGAATAATCTGGGCTACGGTAACCATCTGTTAAGAATGTTTTATATGGATACAAGTTATTATATACCTGCCAATTATAGTATACACGCACATACATAAAAAGCATGACTACTATCATAATTGTAGCTACACTATTTTGTTGAAATATCACCTTTTTCGTCTTATTAGTAGTTGCGATCAAAGTGATTATATATATAATACCCATTGTAAAGAACCAGGACACACGACCACCATCGGAAGAACGAACAAACATCAGTAAAAATCCACAGAAAGCCCAAGCCATATTTAAGAAAATGACGTTCTCGCGGTTCTCCTCTATATGATCATAATTTTTCAATATAATCCACACGAAGAATATTACTTCAAGGATATATGCAATACGGGCAGTACCTCCGGCACTATATTCATTACTTTGCCCAGTCAAAATACCTGACAAAGCGAATGAGTCATAAAAACTTGATGTGACATTAGACAAACCTATAATAGCACATCCCAGTAGAATCATGCAAACATGTTTAGGCTTCCATTTCTTCATCGGCATAAACAATAAAACAGCAAACACAATACCTGATTTATGTAATAATGCAGTAACCACCAACATTAAAAAAAACTTCTTCCTCTTGCCATCGATCAACGCCTGTATGCTCAGCCATGCAAAAGAAAACGCAACCACTTGACGCAGATAGGTGAAAGTAAAGAAATAGACCATACCTAAAAAAATAATGAAAGCTAAGGGATAATTATTGATATGTCTTTCAAACGTTTTATAGATATTATGATAAATTATTATAGTAATAATCAAAATATAGATGTAGCGATTCTCTGTAACACAAGCGATAAGCCATGTCAAAGCAGAATATCCCACCTCAAAATAGTCAAGCATAGCTATTGAAGATATGTCAGAACCGTGAGTTACACCATCAGCGATGCTATCAAAAACATTTCCATAGATATAACGATCGTAACCACCAAACATATCAGATAACCCAACAAAAAGCGCTAAGAAAGTGGTATAAAACACTAAAAAAGTTTTATTGCGATTCTCTTTTCCGCCTAATTTATATGCAATAAAAGGTATCACAAATATTATTAAATATAGCCACATATCAATCAAAAATGTCCATTGTTTTAAATCCCATAACTATTCTAAAGCTCGACTCCACGTCGTTCCGCTTTTAACCTTTTTAGCAGGATAACCTACATAAACAGCATGCTGTTCATCCAACACACCATTTACAATACTTCCCTCGCCAACAATTGAATCATCCCCAATTACAGCACCTTTATGAAGAGTCACATTACGACCAAGCCCACATGGTCGCCTATCTGTATATCTTTAGCTTGATTGATACGTATATTTTTATCAACATCTATAATCGAATGATGATCTGTTGTAGAAATACGAACGCCACCAGCAAACATACAATCTTCTCCAATCGAGATTTTCTTTCCTTCACAAGACTCTATAGTACCACCATGTGCAGTAAATTTTGTAGCAATCGAAATTTCACTACCTTCACCACATAGGCGGATAAGACAATAATTGATATTGGTACTACCACCAGCTATAGTAAGTTTACAATTATTTCCAATTACAACTATAGTACAATGATTCATCATTGTTTTCTCGCCAATCATAACCTGATTATTTTTACCAGAAATTTTAATATCAACCCTATTCAAGAAAGAACCTCGAATCTTTGCCCCCTGTAGTATATTGGTTATCAGCGAAAAGTGTAAGAAATTATAAGCCATTGAAGTCAACACCAAAACAATATGATTGTTCTTTATTAATCCTAAGCATTTCAAAAACATAGAAAGTAAATCGTTAAATGTAAAATACTATTCGCCTTTAATCACCTCTTTAATATTTGCCTAAATTCCAAAAATACACATATTCGTATCCATCAGTCATGAAATAGGAACATATTGAGCCACAAGTTAAACCTGCTACTAAACCATCACACTTTGAGAGTATGTAAATTGTTGCGTAATAGTCCACTATATTTTGCCACTTCTCAGCACTGCATGACACAGGTATTTCCGAAAGGTATTTCTTACCATTCATTCCGTCGTAAAGTTTCTGCCCGCTAAACAACAACTTATCGCCGAACTCATGCTTGAAGTGGTCAAATATTTTCTTATCTTCGGTTGCTAAAAAAACATATTCAAAGCCTTGCTCTGCCATTACTTCTCTCACCTTATCAATTGCCTGCTGAGGTGATGGCTGTATAGAATGTCCAACAGGCTTATTCTCTGTATAGTCTGTACCTCTGCACAATACTCCTAACACTTGTTTCTTGTCAGCAATAACATTGGCATATTTCATGTCGGCATAAGTTGCGACAGCCACATTAGGCACTATATATTGTTTAAATAAATCGTGATACTTGTCATAGCTATTTTTATCTAAAGTAGTATCAAAACCAATCTCAACTCCATCAGGATAAGGTAATGAAGAACTGACTACAATATTCTTGCTATGCTTTATATCACCTAGACCATAGTTGCATGGTTGTTTATAATATGCCTCCCATGCATTACCTTCGTTAACACCATCATTCAATTGACTGCGAAAGTTCTGCATGTCAATGACAGGAATATAACCTTTCTGAATGGCATATATCACATGACAACCGATGGATTTTACAATAGCAAACAATCCTGCACTAGTATGGTTGACACCTATTACATAGAATGTTTTATCTGGATTATCATCACCATAGCTATATATTCTCTCTCTGCACTTAAACCTTTTCCAGTTCTTAAGGCATGAGAGGTAAAATGTATATATGTGATGAACACCATTGTAAACAAATCCCAATCGTTTTACTTGATTTTTTACAATATTAAAATTCATACAAAGTACTTATTTGTTAATATCGAGTACAACTCTTGTTATTCCATGTTTCTCATAATAGCGAGAGGCGTTCTCTACACGATCATTCAGAGGTGTATTGCCAGTGAAGGTGACATTATATACTTCAGTATCAGGAAAAAGCATTTTGACATTATAGAGTGCAGACGAAGTGAATCCATACACAGCCCTTGGACGATTAAGAGCATCTAACAGGAGCATTTCAACAGAAATCTCTGATGGTTGGTACATTATCTCCAACTCCTCACAAATTTGTTTGGGTTCTTGAAATGTATCTTTACCATGTGGAACATAAATAATTCTTTCCTCAGGATATGTCTGCTTCAATTGCACGATATACTCTCGAAGTTTCTTCACAAATATAGCAGGTCCAATCTGTTCCTCCTCGCAGAAACGGTCTGAATAAACACCTAACAAAATAATGTCTTTTTTTTCGGCTTTATTCATTTGTTGAGAAACGAAATATGTAAACTTATTGTCTAAGCATATATGCTTGCCATCCTTCAACCCCTTGTATATCGTAAAGAAATATTTATCAAAATCAAGATTGCGCAGTTTACACACCAAATTATAATAAGATCGCAACTTATCGCTCAATTGAAAAAGACCGTTAAAAAACTGAATAGTAGCAGTGCCATCATCAAAGTAAATTAGCGTACCACCATTCGAAACATAACGTGTAGCCTTGTATATGAGCAGTTCATCACAACAATTACCGATAAATGCCAACTTAACCCCATTATACACAGGCTTCATCATTCTCAGGCGATCGCCCTTCGTGATACGATAGTTAAAGCTTTCTATTTCATACTTGATATTATATTGTTCCAGCAAAGCTAAAGTCTGCTTCTTGCGAGGCAGTTCTTTCTCATCATAACAAAGCAGCACCTTATAATCTTCGAGTTCAAAAGTCTTAATAACCTCTATCATACACATAACCTGAAAAGGTGAGCAGCTTATAAAGAAGACAGCACGCTGTTTTTTGAATCTTTCATCAATCATACTCATAATACAAATAGTTACTGCCGATTTTGGTCATATTCCTCCAAAATCAGTTCTTTAAACTCAGGATACATCTTAATAATGTTCTCTAAAGCCACATCATTCTTACCAAAGAAGTTTGATGACCACAGAGCTGTATTGTTGACTATGAACACACCCTCAAAGTTGTAAATATTGTTTTCTATCACCCTGCACTTAGTACGATTAAGTACTGCCATCACCCAAAACCATATATCATCCACACTTGACGCTAAGGTCAAAAACTTACGATCGGCAATATCTTTATGAAAACAGTGTGGAGGATAGAGTACTCCACCTGTACCTGTGAAATGCCACAGATACGAAGGTTCTTTTGGACCCAATATTTGGTATTTCCAATCTGCATAACTATCAATGTTTCCATCAGTCACACCTACCTGCATCACACGATCTGCATGAATACACTTCGGTTCTTTCAAGTACGACTTGTAGAGATTATCCAACCACGTAGGCGGATACCACACATCGTCATCGACAGTTACAATAATATCCTCTGGAAATTCTTCTAACGAAGGTATCAACTTAGTATATGATTTGATATCCTTGCACCACTTGATGGTCAGTCCATATTGTGTAAGATGCATTAAACGCTTTGGTAAATCTTTTTCCTTGTTAGGAAATTTGTCATAACCAAGCCATAACACAACCATATTAGGCTTCTTTTTTTGAAGTAAAATGCTCTCGATTGTATAGCCCACTGTTTTTATGCGAGCAGGAAAGCTAGTCAACGAAACAATAAGACGAGGTAAGCCTTCTTGAGCAGGCTCAACTCCCACTTCGTTCACCTTGTGATAATAAGCAGGTTTTGGTCTAATCCATTGATAACACCAACGTGCTGCTACTATAAAAAATTGCTTGATTGTCATATCTTAATTAATCTTTAATTTCGTTCTCATTTTTATAATTCGAGTATCATTCCATACATATTGAAGAAAAATTGGATCTTTTCTGAATATCAAAATAGATATATAAAAAAGAATAGAAGTTATCCCACCAATCAACAATACAGCTAAATTAGACAACGCTGTATATGTAAGAACAAAGGCTGGCGATACTGCAATGCCAGACATTAGTAAATATGGAAGTATATCCTTCATTTGACTGAAGTAACCATAACCAATAATTTTTTTAGTCTGGTATCCACACATCGCAATTGCACATTGATAGTACAGCACTTCAGCTACGCAGACTCCATATATACCGAACTTGAATGACAGACATAACAGTATGAACAATATAGTAGTTTTCGCAATTTGTAGCCTCAATAGAATATCTCCTTTTCCTTTTACATTAAATATATTATTATTCAAGCCTATAATATGATCAAACATCAGTCCCAATATTACTATCTGCATCAGAATAGCAGACATCTCCCACTTATCTGTATAGAGAAAGACTATCAAAGGATGGGCTAAGACGCATAATAATAGCATCATGAAGAATATTACCATCGATGTCACCTTGATATACCGACGATAAATATACAACAATGTCTCATCGTCTTTCGTCTTCGCTAAAACAGGAAACGATACACCAAAAAGGGCTCCAGATATACTAGTACTCAACAATCGTGAAAATGCTGCACCTTTTTGATAATAACCCAAATCACGAGGAGAAAAGGCTTTACCTAAGACAAATGCCGAAGCCTGACCTGATAAACTCTCAAGTAAACGCGTTCCCAATATTCTGCCACCAAACGAAAACATTGCTCTAAAAGACTGCCATGAAAACTCAAATTTTGGTCTCCATTTTGAAACAATCCAGAGTAGTACAGATCTTATCAACCCGGATGCCAATCCTTGAATTACAAGTGACCATAATCCTAAACCTTGATATGCTAAGAATACGCATAATAGCCCAGCAGAAACACTACCTAAAAAACGGATAATAGAAATTGTCTTAAACTCTACTCGCTTGGTAAATAGCGTTGTTTGCACTACCGTGAATGAACCTATTAACAAACCTATTGCAGACACACGAATGATGTCTGTTAACACAGGGATATTGAAGAACGAAGCAATTAATGGTGAAGATAACTCGAATATTAAAAAAAAGAATATACCAACAATAATATTAGCCCAAAATGCAGTAGAACAATCCAAATCACTCATATCTTTTTTCTGAATAAGCGACATGGAGAATCCTCCGTTGATAAAGATTTCTGCTAAAGCAAAGAATATCCCATAGACTCCTATAATACCAAAATCTTCAGGTGTAAGCAATCGGGCTAATATTATGCCAATAACAAAATTAAAGGCAATAATAACACTATCACCGATCAGATACCATTTTACACCATTTAAGGTTAAACTTCTCAGACTTGCCATTAATTTATTTTATTCTTAATACCCTCTTCCACCTGTTAATAAACCCAATATTTTAGGACAGCCACGTTTCAATACAATAAAAATCATAATACAGACCATGATAGTCACTACAGCAGATAACACATACTCTCCAATGTTGGCTATAGGCCTACTGAATCCAAGACATAAATTAGCCGCTTTATTAAATATCAAGCTACAATAGGAATTAATACCTATCGTATGAATTGCAAAAACGAAAAAGCTACATTGCAGAAGTAATGGATAAATCTTAAATTTTCCTAATTCAAGATAGTGAGCAGTCAGACTGATTGCACTAATTAAACCAGAAAGCGCAAAACAAGGCAATATTACTACCATGACTCTGCCTTGACCAATGATATCTAAATATACACATGCAATAAAAGTTATTGCTGCTATTACGTATGCAAATGCTTTTACACAATCAAAACAATTTGATAATTCTCTGTTGTTTATGCTCAGATAACACCCAAGACAAAAATAGAAAACACCATCTATTCTCAGTGGTGGGTATTGCACCCATATATTAGTAAGATACAATACACCTAATGTGAAAATAAACCACTTACCAAGTCTCTTTATTAAGTAATGAATTATCGGTGTCAACAAAACTAATATCAGTAAGTTTCGGACAAACCAAAATGGATAAATCATTGGATAAGTCATCCCGTAAGACTTCAGTAACCCAAGACACCAATAGCCGCCTTCCGACACATTAATATCCCAAAGCAATTTCCAAGTTACCCCACCGATAAATCGACATAACTCATTGATTTTCAACTCACCACAATGCAATATATTAGAACAGGCAATAATACTCAAAGCTACTATGAATGCAATTATTATCCACAAAACATAAGGTATTAGTAAAGACTTTACTCTTCTTTTCGTTTTGTTCAAAAAAGCATTTTTATTCCATTCATTCATTTTATAGAAATAAAGATAACCTGAAAACAAGAAAAACATAGGGACTGCACAACTTGGCAGGACATGTGATCCAATACTTATAAGAATATTGAATGTATGTTCCATACCCGAATTATCCCTGTTCAGAAAATCCATATTCTGATGAATAAGAACAACCATGACGGTCATCGGGAAACGTAACCATTCTATTATAATAGGTGTCAACTTATCATTATATATATTGTAAGCACTCACTGTATAACTATCATTTTAGCGCTCAATTTTGGCGTGTACCCCAAGAAAAGGTTCCGAATAAATAACGTCAAAAAAGGATATTGATTTTAAGATTTGTTAGATGATGATTGATATACCGCTGAAACGTGGATCATCCTGCCACTTCCGAAAAATAAAGAATTCTTTCGCCAACCAGCCAAGAGACGAATAAAACGTTCGGCAATGGAAGCAAAAGTAAAGAAGGAAAGAAATATTACCAAGAATCATACAATGAGTGCTTACTTAGCGAACACCTGTAAGCAACAAACAATAATATTGTAAACCAAGCGAAGTTTACTGAATAGTATATAATCAAATTGTCCTCAAAATAACATTTCAAACCAATAGCAGGCAATTCGTGCCAAAGGTAAATCTGCAGAGAGTTGCAACCAAGCCACTCCATCATTGCAAAAGACTTTAGACTATCATTTTGTATCAGAGGAGCTATTCCGAAAATAATAAAACCTAGTAATGCAGCAAAATTGCACATAGACAAATTGTCATCATCAACTACAAAATATTTAGTCATAAGTAAAACTAGAAAATACAGCGGAACCACCCCCCCCCATATTTCACTAATAATCAGACGTTTACAAATAATCCCCAAAGAAAAGAACAATAGGTTATGATAACGTATAACAGACGTATTTGGTAAAACACCCGAATAAGATAGTATCATCTGAACCAAACTAATGAATAAGAGTAGAGCGATCATTTTGTCCTTATTCAAACGTAGGAATCTATTAATACAATATGCAAATGTTATGGTTACAAAAAGTCCTGGTACAAACCAAAGATGTCCCCAAGGATATATTATATTTCTTATTATAAAGTGAAGTGTAGATTCATAGTCAGCAATCACTCTACCCGAATACATCAAATTAACACTAACAGTATAGACAACCCAAGCAACAAACCACCAGCCTAGCATTCGCTTTGCATACTTACGTATGTATTGACTCAGAGATAGGGTACCCAATTTCTCAATGTTCAGCAAATAACCACTAACAAAGAAAAACAAAGGCATATGGAAAGCATAGATAAGATATCTCGGAATATTTTCTTCGGCTGACCCCAAGAAAATGTGTCCAAGCATAACTGCAATAATCTCCCAACCCTTCACTATGTCTACAGAGTGGTTATGTTTTATAACATCACTCATTGATTTTCAAGAATTACAGTTTTAATTATATTCATAACACACTCATCACCAAGTAATGCTTCTACAAACTCACGAAAAACACCTTCACCGCCATTCTTTACGAGAGGGACATTCGCAAGTTTTTTCACATATACTGGAGCGGAAGAAGGTACGCCAACAAAGCCTACGCTTTGTAATACTTTCATATCATTGATGTCATCTCCGATATAGGCAATATCCGCAAGCGTGATGTCTAGTTCTATTGCAAGTTTCTTGACCAACTCCCACTTATTTTTTACGCCAAGGTAGCAATAATCCACCTTGAGTTTATCTGCTCTCCGCTGTACAATCGGTGTATTCTCGCCTGTGATGATCCCAACTGGTATATTCATAGCATGAGCAAAGAGAACACCAGCACTGTCATAGGTATGGAAACATTTCATCTCAACATTAGTGGCATCATAATACATACCTCCATCTGTCCAAACACCATCTATGTCAGTGAGAATCAGTTTTGGTAATCTCATATTATTTAATGAACTTCGGATAGATTATTTCGTGAGCAGGGATGTCTTCTTTCACAACATGTCCAACAACTTCATCCTTTTGGCTCCACTTAAAACCATCGCCAGGACTGAGCATATGTATATCATTCTCTGTGATAATCTCGCCTGCTTTAATGGGTCGACAGGATGCAATAGAACGCTCTAGTTTCTCCTTAGAACCTGCTACGCTCTTATCAATGTAGAGATCTTCTGTACCTAACCAACGTTCTGCGATACGAATATCACGAATCATGCGGTTAACACCATCAGGACCAAGTGAACCAGCCTGGTCTGTCCCCTTCATATGGCGGTCGATAGTGATGTGCTTTTCGATAATCTCAGCACCCATACCAACGGCAACTACAGGAGCAGAAATACCAATAGTATGATCAGAAAAACCAATAGTATACTGACCATAATTTTTCCTAAGATAACTAATGGTATTGAGATTTAAATTATCTGGATGGGTGGGATACTGTGATACGCAATGAAGAATAGAAATAGCAGAGTGATAATGTGTGATAGTTTCAAGTGCATTATCAAGTTCTCGTTTACCAGCCATACCTGTTGAAAGAATAATAGGAATTTTAGTCTCTGCCATTACCTCAAGAAGTGGAAGATTTGTAAGGTCACGAGAAGCAACCTTGAGATAGTCAGGAGTAAAAAGTTTCAATAAAGACATACATCCTTTAGCACAAAGTGTTTCCACAAAATCAAGGCCTTTTTCTTTTGCATATTTGTAAACTTCATAATGCGCTTGATCATCAAGTTCAAGAAAAGTACGATGTTCACCATAAGTACGACCAAATGAATTTGGGGTATCATAGATACGATTCATCTGCGAACTCGTCAACTCTTCGTTGAGATCTCGCTTAGTCATCTTGACTGCGTTCATTGGCTTGAGATCAATACCAAAAGTCTCTTCACGAACTGATCGCGATACTAGTTCAACAATAAGTTTAGCAACGTCTACAGAACCATTATGATTCTGACCAATCTCACCTATAATATAAGTTTCTCCTTTAGTAATCATTTTGAGTTTTGATTAATTTGTTGTGACATCGTGTTATACATATCCGAGTGTGTATCAAGGTATGTAACAATTTCATCAATTGTCGGATAAGGATTGTTTGCACACAAATCAGCATAGACTCTCTGAGCATTTTCAAAATCCTTAGGGGTGTCAATAGTCAAGCGAATGTTATTGCGACCATTGAGACTAGTAGGACCTTCTATCCAATCAACCTTGAACTTATCAGGGTTAGCATAAATATAGTTAGTTACATGTTCATGATAAAGCTTTTCATCTGTGAGTTGCTGTACCTTTTTCAACGCTGCAAGTGTTGTGTATTCTGTCCAAAAGCCAAAGTGGGTTTTGATAGAAGGACTACCATTGATTTTAAAACTTATATAATCTGCATCAGAGTTGTTTTCCTTTGCAACAAGTGCTTTGATTGAATTGAGTTCGAGGAATGGGTTATCTGAACATATACGAATAATACGCTCTATACCATTGGCTTCAGCTGCATCAATAAAACGTTTAATAACATCATTCTCCTCTCCGCGAAAACAAGTGATGTTATTTTGTACACAAAACTCCTCTATTGCATCATTCTCCTTACCAACTGATGTAGCAATAATGCTTTTTACTCCTTCTACCAGCGCAAGCTTCTCCACTAATAACTGAAGAATACATTTGTCACCATAAAATGGACGCAATACTTTCTTTGGCAAACGAGTAGAACCCATGCGTGCCTGAATAATGAATGCTGTGTTCATATATTGAATATTTGAAAAGAGTCTTTTACGGGGTATCAAAAATTTAAACTGATGTAAATGCTCAATTACTTTCTTCCTATTAAATATCCGCAACCTGTCATCGTTTTTTTACATTTACAATATTTATCCACAAAATAATTCATCCTAACCGTTGAGCATAGTATGCGAAGAAAAGCCTTTTTTATCGTAAAATAGTCTTATTGTAACGCTTGGCAAATACCGAAATAATTACATATGGCAATTTCTAATTATCTAACTCTTCAAACTTCGAATTTTTAGACTTAAATTCAGGAACTATCCACTTCATCAATTTCACCGTCTCCCAAATTTGTACAGAACGGGATAATTTTTCAAATTCATCATATGTATCCATAATATCCCCATATTCATACCGACGTACTTTTGCTATCTTTATCTTCTTATGATGAGTAGGAATCGTATTTTCTTCATCACTCAATACCTCTTCATATAGTTTCTCACCTGGTCGTAGTCCTGTAAATTGTATTTCAATGTCTTCATTGGGCCTATATCCCGCCAATTCAATCATACGAACAGCCAAATCTACTATTTTTACAGGTTTTCCCATTTCAAAAACAAAGATCTCATATCCTTCCCCCATAGTGGCGGCCTCCATTACCAAACGACACGCCTCCGGAATGGTCATGAAATAGCGTATGATATCGGGGTGAGTCACCGTAACGGGGCCGCCATTTTCTATTTGTTCTTTAAAACGGGGAATAACTGAGCCATTGCTACCCAATACATTTCCAAAGCGGGTAGTTATAAATTTTGTACATCCTTTCACTTTACCCTCTTTAATGGCATAGCTCAAGCTTTGTACATAGATCTCTGCCAGACGTTTGGAGCAACCCATCACATTTGTAGGATTTACAGCTTTATCGGTGGAAACCATGATCATCTTTTCCGCTCCATATTTAACTGCCATATCCGCAACCTGACGGGTACCGGTCACATTGACCAATACAGCTTCACATGGATTTTCCTCCATCAACGGAACATGTTTATAAGCAGCCGCATGAAAAATAATTTGAGGATGATAGGTATCAAACACCATACGTAAACGCTCTATGACACGCACATCACCTATCACAGGAACAAAATCAAGATGTGGAAATCGGCGTTCACATTCCAAACGAATATTATGTAATGGTGTCTCGGCCGAATCAAACATAATCAGTTTACGGATTCCAAGATGTGCCAATTGACGACAAAGTTCACTACCAATACTACCGGCTGCTCCCGTAACCATTACTACTTTGTTCCTAAATTCATTGGCAACTTCACTCATATTGATATTAATTTCCGGACGTCCTAACAAATCTTCAATCTTTACAGGGCGCACCCATTGATGAAAGTTACCGTTTTCATCCGCTTCGCTGATAGAAGGAGCTATCAACGTCTTGATATGATTATCCTTGCAGTATTGGAGCAAACGAGTTTCCTCTAAACGGGTAGACTCATTATGAGCAAATAAAATACCTTGAATATGACGTTTACGAATAAGCTGCTGGAAATCCTGTTCATTGGTGAAATAATAAATAGGGAATCCCGCCAAACGACGATGCTTGTAAATAGTTCCATAACAATAGAATCCGATAACCTTATAATGAGAACTATGTAGTAAACGGGTCTTCAGTGCTACACTCTTATCGTCTGTACCATAAATGAGAATACGCATATTCTCCTTATTCATCAATTCAATCAACGTCTCGTAGACTATCACCATCAACATACGGAAAGTAGACAAAGCGATTAAAGTCAACATTCCATCAAACAAGACAAACATCAATCTTTGATTGGCAGACAATCCGAACGGTTCAATCCATAAGAAAATGGCAACCGCTATACATACCGATTTGAATGATGAGCAACAGATCAACGGCCATAAGCAACGCAACTGGGAATAACGAATGGTATTACGATAAGTACGGAAAAGATAGGAAGCTATCGTAGTCGCAATAGCGGCTAAAACCCCAACCCGAATCATAGCCCGGCTATCCAAAGACACCTCAGCGTTATAATGTATCCACCAATAAGTGAAACAAGTGGACAACACTGAAATAAACAAATCAATTCCCCATATTATCCAGTAACTAAAGTAGGTTTTACTTATATACTGGATAAAAGCATTCAATTTTTCTTTCATACCCCAAATTATAAAAAGTTCCCCTTATTTCTTATTTTTTTTATTCGTCTCCGAGTAGTAGCCATCCCCATAGCCATATCCGTAACCGTAGCTATAACCATAGCCGTAACCATACTTTTTCTTTTCAATATGGCTGTCGTTTAATACAATGCACAGATGTTTGAACTTACCTTCCTGATGCAAACGTTCCAACTCCGGAAGATAACGACGATCGAGTTTTCCATCACGGACCACATATAAAGTCAATTCAGCCACACGGTTTACAATCGTAGCATCCGCTACCACCTGCGCAGGAACATTATCCAAAATCACATAATCATATTTTTTCTTCAACTCATCGACCAATTTCTCCAAACGATCGCTCATCAGAAGTTCGGAAGGATTAGGAGGTACAGGACCAACCAACAACATATCTACAGCAGGATGAATCAGCCCTTTGTCCAATATATTATCTATATCATCATGCAAACCGGAAAGGTAAGTACTCAATCCTTCCTTGTGTTTGACACCCACTAATTTACCTTGAGTCCGTTTGCGCAAATCAGTATCTACCAATACTACTTTCTTTCCGGCTATAGCCAATGCCACCGCCAAGTTTCGAGACACAAAAGACTTTCCTTCACCGGGCATGGTAGACGTAAACATAATGACACGGGCATCCTTTGCTACAAAATTGATGTTTGAACGCAATAAACGAAAGGCTTCAGAGATAAGATCGTTCTTATGTTCATCTACTACAATGGAATTATCCGCCACTTCTTCTTTACGGGAAGGAATCTCGCCCAACACCGGAATGGTGGTATAATCTTCTATGTCCTTACGTCCCCGAACGGAAGTATTCCATAGCATCAACAATACTTGTATCCCCAAAGGAATAGCTAATCCCACTGCTAAAGCAGCCAGCAAAAAAGTTGTAGAATGAGGGGCAATAGGCGCATTAGAACCAAATGGAGACTCTACAACCCGAATATTAGCCTCCGTTACAGCTAACTGAAGCGCATTTTCTTCACGCTTATTCAGCAGGAAAGTATACAATGCCTCTTTAATGGATTGCTGGCGGATAATACTCAGCGCCATCTTTTCCTGCTTGGGAACCGCTTGAATCTCAGTATTAATCTGATGTTCCACAGCACGTGTCCTGTCCAATCGTAGACGAAGATTTTTGATATAATTATCCATTGAACCGGAGATTACGGTACGCATCTCCGCCAAATTCTTATCAGCCGTCTGGACTACCGGATTTTTTTCTCCGGATTCAGCCAACAAATGATTACGCTGAAGCATAAGCTCATTGTAAGCGGTAATCTGGCTTTGCACACTTGCATCCCCTACTCCGGAAACATTAGGAATCAGTTGATTGTTGCGGGTTACATCCATCAAATAACTCTTAATGGATTGTGCAATAGACAATTCTGTTTCCATCTGCAAGGTTTCACCTTTTACACGACTGCTTTCAGCCAGATATTGAGAGCCGTTGCCTTCTGTACCTATAATACGATTACGCTGTTTAAAGTCTGTCAATTCTTCTTCTACATCTCCCAGTTCCTTGCCGATCACCGCAATGCGTTCGTCTATGAATTTAGCCGTATTTACAGCTATACGATTTTTATCTTCAATAATCGTTTCGTTATACACATTTATCAAAGCACTCAATATCGCATCGGCACGTGAAACATTATTGCCAACACAGGTGATTTGTACCATCGTAGTACCTTTACCTGCCAAAGAAGTAGAAATACCTCCTTTATAAATAGCCGTAGCCGCTTCCAGACTCATACGTTTCACTAAGACAGGCTTACCTATGTATGTAGAGAGGTTCTCTGGTTTCAGATTGACAATCATTCGTCCCGCTTCTGTCTGTAACGTGTCTCCATAGGCATGATTACCATTTATTGAGAGCTTCTTTCCTCCTACGACAAGATTGGAAATCGTGTAGTTTTTTACATTCAGCGGAGTGACATTCATTGAAACAAAAGAGTGATAAGGATCAAAGAAAGTCACTTCAACCGGAGATTCTGCAAACAAGGAAGTATTACGAAAAAAGCCGTCTTCTTCATACGATACATCCAAATGCAGGCGATTGACTACCTCACGTACCAATTGATGTGAGCGAAGGATATACATTTCATTTTCAACCCCGCTCCCTGTTACTCCTCCCTGAAGTTCCAGCATGGCGGATATATCCGAATTAGCTGTTTTTCCACCGGTTTTCACTAACATGACAGCCTGACGCTGATAAACAGGAACCAGTGTACGGGTATACAAGTAAGCAGCACTCACACAGACAATTACAGAAATGGCAAACCAATACCAATTGGCTATGATCAATTCTACAACATCCCGTAAAGTGATATTAAAACCACTCTCTCCAACCGTTTTTTCCTTGTTTTCTTGAGTATATTCCATTTTTATTTTGCAAGAATAAAGATTAATGACAGTACGGAAGCCAACACACCTATAATACTACTACCGGCAGATAAGTAAGTCAGTGCAGAACTTCCCTTCACATTAATTGATTTATTGGGCTCTACGTAAACCACGTCATTTTGTTGCATATAATAAACCGGAGAATTAAAAATGTCTTCACTAGAAGTCAAATCTACCGTATAACTCTTGCGTTCTCCGTTTTCTTCCCGAATCACCTGTATATTATTCCGTTTCGCTGTTGGCGGCAAATCACCGCCTAGCCCTATCGCATCCAAGATAGTCACCCTGTCGCTAGGAAGTTCTTTTACACCGGGACTGTTGACTTCTCCCAAAAGCAAAATTTTCGCTCCCTTAAAACGGACTTCTACCGTCGGATCTTTGATATACTCACCTTCTATCAACTTATTCTTGATTACCCCTGCCAATTCCAAACGTGTAAGACCGGCTACATGTATTTTTCCCAAAACGGGTACTTCAATATCGCCATTCTTATCCACCAGAAGTCCTTGCAGTTCTTGCGAAGCTCCGCTAGTGGTGGATGAACCCAACACCTGACTATTGGCAAAAGGTGTCAACAACTCCGGTGCCTTGCTATTAATAGTAATATAAAGCTGGTCATCCGGCTTGATATGCAATTCATAATCATCAAGTACTTTCTGTGAACTCGGGTCTAACGAATTTGCACCCTGCAGATAAAGCATTTTTTTAGATGAGACACAGGAGGTCAGCCCTCCTGCAAGACACAAGAGTAGCAAAGAGTTTGCTAGAAATTTTTTCATGAAAATATTTTTTTTGATTATTCTGATACCGGCTCTACACATCCCACCGGTATATCCACACATGCACACCCCAACATAGTTAACCGGACAGCAACTTTAGACTTGCCGTCCACATTCACCAACTCTCCTTCCAAACCTGCCAAAGGTCCTTTTATCACCCGTACCTTTTCTCCCGGTGCCAACGGCGATGTGCTCATACTGATCGTTTCATCCGAATAATCGAGCATAAATTTGAATCGCAACATTTGTTGGTCAGGAATAACAGCCGGAGTACTTTCCCCACGCAGTACCATATAGCGGCTGATAGCGGACAGCGTCAACACCTCTTTTTGTTCTTGAGGGTCGACATGGACAAAAATCATCATCGGAAGTAAAACGCGATCTACCACTTTACGACGATCACTCCATTTATGAACCTCTTGTTGAATAGGAAGGAAATTTTCAATCCCCATTTTCGTTAGCCGCTCACTCGTTTTTTTCTCGTGATATATGCGTACAACCGCCACTAGCCAGCGTTTTGAGCGTGCTACGCTTCTGCCAATCACAGTTGTTGGCAGAAGATTCTGATCGTCATTTTTGCTAATGATCATGTATATTTACCCTTCATTTCTCCGTTATTTTTTGGACAACGGAATGAATTTGGGTACAAAGATAGATAAAATAATAAATAACAAACAAGAAAAAACTTTCTTTTTACTCACAAATCAAAATATGTGAGTAAAACAGTTTCGAACATAAAAGGATTATTTTTCTACGCAGCGAACGAAGCAAGCATCCTTACCGCCACTTGTACCCCAACTACCCATAGGATAAAAATCGAATGTAAAATAATTAAAATCCCATCCTACACTGTTTTCCGTTGTACCATTTACCTTATTCTCTCCGGTCTTATCATACCAGTATATCGCACCAGGACGCATATATATGTCATAAAACAATGGGCAGTCATTGACACCATTAGGATAAGCATCACTTACATCAGTCGGCTTGAAATATGTATTTCTACTTGATGCATATCGCAAAATTCCCTTATATTGATTTTCCGCTAATTCCCCTCTAGAATCTTTCCTATGACCATAACCGGAAGCACCTATCGGGAAAAATAGATTTTTTCCTGTTTGTTCGTTATAAACAAAACATCCTCTCATTCCACGTATCTTTGAGGTTGTGTAATCATAACCGTACACGTCATTTAGATCATCAGCAGTTTCTTCTGCCCCATCTCCATATAACACTCCATATCCCTGTTTTATATCATCACTATCAAACAATGCCTGATAATCCGAGGCACTGGCAACCTTCCAGCCGGTTTTGGGCTCCGTAAAATCTTCATTCCGGGTTATATCACTCCACTTCTTCTTTTCACCACTTCCGGCTATTGTAAAGAAGCCATCTTCAGGGTATGACTTTTTAAAATCCTCAGGTACGATATTAACCCAATATTCCTTGGGATTCTTATTATTCAACGCATCAATAGGGTAGGTCCAATTACCACGCCCGAACAGAGAGCCTTCATCCAGTGGAGATTCCGCTTCTTCCGTCTTTGTCCTCATATTCTTGGCATGCCATCTCGTTCCACCGGCTATCAAGTCATCCGGGCTGTCCCCCTGCCGTACAAATATAAGGTGATAGCAAGTATAGTTGTGATATTCTACCCTTATGATGGCATAGCGAGAAGTATTGGCATCACACGTCCCGTCAAAATTGACATTAAAATCAATCTCAGAACCGGTTTTTCCATATACGGTATCTTTTATGCATTCCGACATTCCACTCCCTTTGTCAAGGTTGATAACCCGCACTGGACTTCCATCGCTGTTGCAATGCCTTACAACATACGCCTTCCACGGGCCTTCTGACACAAATGTCTCAAATTCGGTTGCATTCTCTTTTGGCAAGCGTTTCAACACCACATGAAACGGTTCACTCTTTCCGCTGCTACGATATATGCCTTTAGGATTGACAATACGGCGCACTTGATAAATGGTTACCATATTTTCAAATGTTTTTTCCAAACCTTTCAGTTTGGTAGTAATTTTGACTTCTGCCTTCCGATGATATGCGACATAAGGATTGTTACCGGTATAAGCCGTTTCTTTTATCAATTGTTTGGCACGCGTATACATGGGTATAAAGATATTGTATGTATTCGCTTCGGTAGGATGTTGTTCCACACGGTATGTATCTGTCGAATCGGAACCGGTTGTAGTATGTTCTCCCACACTCATGTCTGTATATGTACGTTCTCCTCTTTTAGGAGCTTTTTCATAATGCTCTTTATTAGAATCCACGTTTACCGAAGTGGTCGTTTTGCGAATAACCAGATCTACAGTCTTATGCAATGAGAGGAAACCATTCCACTGATTAGCATTCCCTTTGTCCATTTGGGAGTAATATATCAAGCCACTGGCATTATACGGAGCCCAACGGTTATCCGTAATTTCCGCCTTGATATATTCAATTTCACGTCCACCTGTATTTACTTTGATAGGGTACATCATTGAATGATTATATAAATATGATATGAAATAGGGTTCCGGAGTTATAACACCTGGTTCCGGTTCCTCATATTCGATATGCCAGTCTACATCATTGGCAAAATTTTTGAATCTGAGCGTCAGTTTGTAATGACAGTTGCGCTTGGCGTTATAGTCTTTGTAAATATCCTGACCAAGCATGAACCGGTATTTGATAGAACCATTGCCAATTCTTTCTGAATTAATGGATACATAATATGCATCTACTTCTACATATGTACCATACGGCATGCCATCCTTAAATTTATAACCGGGATCTCCCGGCATTCCGGGAGCGTCAAGCCCGTCTTTTCCATCAGCGTCCTGCCGCTTGTCCTTACCTTCCCCCTGCATATTCTCATAAAAGTATACAGCAACGGAGTCTTCATGATGGGAACCATAATAAGGTTTTCCCCGTGTGATACGCGGGCCGTTATATTCATGGTCGTAAGCTGTAGGCAAGCTGCCTTTATAGTATTTTAGTTCCTCACCGTCCAACAAAGTTTTATCCAGTCCGTATCCCTCGGCACCTACATTATTATCCTTCCCCAAATAACATTGCATCGGAATATCCTTTATCTGTACCGACCTGAGGTACACAAAAACACCTTCTTTCAGACGGCTGCCGTCATAAGCAATTGTAAGCTTCGAAGCAGCCCGGCGCAACCATGAATGCAGGTAGATGCTCGGTCTGTTGATGGTAAGAGGTTCGTTTTCAGGCTGGTCTTTCTTGGTCGATGTGAAATATCCAAGCATCTGGCTGTTTTTGCCAACTTCACCGGAAACATTATGCCAGGTTAACGGAATACGCTTAAGTCCGTCTATGGTCTTGATATAATCGGAATACTTCTTGGCTAGAAGATCGGGAACATTGGCAACAGCATAAATATAGTATCTGCCAAAAGGTATTTCTTTTAATTTGAAAGTGGCACGTGGAGTCTGTGTCTCTGCAGATATTTTATTGTCTGCGTCTGCGTCCACACGTTTCTCATCGGTGATTTCAAAATCCAGAATCTGACGGCTTTGATTCTCCACAAGGTTTCCGCTTTCATCATACAACAAGACATAAAGTGTCTCTATTTCTTTAATCGCATCTCCTGCCGCCCTTGTGTTCTGCGTAAGCCCCGAAGCCATAGGACGGAAATCTACGGTGGCAGACACCGTGCTCTGCCCCTCTCCGGGTGATTCCGTTCTTTCAAACCAGTCGTCCACACAACTTGCCATGCTGAGGACAAGTATGAACAGAAATGTATATAATATATCACGTCTCATCATCTTACCGTATTATCGTTCTTTCTTAGTATGTTACTGTCGTTTCATTTATAATCCGAAATCCGGGTTAAGAACAACCTCGCTATAAGGTATTACATCCACTTTCACACCCTCCTCCCAGAAAGTGACGTCGACCAGTATATGAGTATTGCGGAAAAGGGCTTTCAGATTCGGAAAAAGCCGGGTAAACAATACTTCTTTCTCTTCTGAGGCCCCGGTTTCTCCTTCAAGATTTTTCTCTGTCAGATGAAGGGTCATCGTATAGGCTTGCTCTCCATATTCTTGCGTTCCATCTTTGAGGTTCTTACTTTCCGGGAGATAAAACACGGGGAACATTTTTTCACCGGGAGTGGGAGCTTCATTCACATGATATGTAAGACCGGGAACAAGAGTCGGGGAACGAACAATGACTGCCTCGTGAGTCTGCCCGGAAGGAATATCGTAATCCTGTATCCATCCTCTCCTATCCGCCAGCGTCACATCCTCCGGATGCTTTTGTGACTCATCCGCCACTTTTTTCATCCAATCAACCCAAAAGAACTGCTCGTCCTCAAAAAACATCTCCTTTTCCTTTTTATGAGGGATCAGATAGTTTTTCCCCACTATTCCGGAAATAGTAATTGCATCCACACTGACAGCATTTTCACGTTCGTTCGTAAAATGGAATGCGAATTTGGTAGCAGCACGAACCAAATAGAACTGCCGTTCTACCAGGCTCTCCGCATTGACCGGAACATCATATACCGAACTCATAGGAATGGGGTTCCTATAATCAGGAGTGAAATACAATTCGTCCACAATGCTCCTGAATGTATTATCACCGACTGTCAATGTTTCCAATTTTCCATGAAGTTCGGAAGATACACTCTCTTCGTTAGCTATCAGGTATATTTTCTTCGTTTCATTCCGTGTCACCTCTAATATTCTGAAACACTCGGTTTGAGGGAAGTTACCGAAATCAACATAGACGTTATGTTCCACACTGCCGTCCGCATGGAGGACAACAATGCGTAACGTATACATATATTCGACAGAGTTATCCGCAGAGATATCAACCGCACGGGTTTTATCAAGAAGAGCGGTATGCAGGATGAGTGTAGCGGTGGAAGTATCCGGCTGTACTTCGTCCATACAGCCATTCTCTCCGCTGCTACACGCTGCCAACAGTAATGCCCAACCGGCAAATACTGCCATCCATACTGTATATCGCGATATTTTTTTCACTCTATATCCACATTAGAACGTACCACTTTCCATGAAAGGATTTGTATCACTGTACTTACCCATTTATTGTCTTCGTCAAGAAAAAATGTCATATTATACTCATCTGCCCGGTCGAGAAATTCCTGTTCGGACATATTCCTGTTACATTCGCCTCTTACCAACAGAGCGTAGTCAATAACGGGAATGGAAACGACTAGCTTTCCTTCCGTAGTATGAATCGTCAACATCGGACGTGAGTACAGGTTCCAGTCTCTTTTCACCAACCTGCTTACCGTAAGTTCTGCTACGGCAGCCTTGACTGTTGTCACAGCACGGTTCTCGACTTCGGGCATTACATCCACACCGGATTTTGTTAGTACATCAACACCAGCTTCACCCGAATAGGTGGACCAAGCACGATAGGTAATCGGCTCATCATTGATCAATGAGTTATCATGTGCCATCCAGCCGTTCCGGTCTTCAATGCTAAAGACAAAGTCGTCAGCGTTTATATCTTCTCCGGAAAGATGCTGAAGCACCACACGAAATACGTTCGTATCCTTCGTCAGGGGCATGACATATGTATACTCGCCCCCATCATCATTTACAGGCAGACTGACATCGAGAGTGCCATGAAACAATGGATGTAAGTCTTTTCTAGAACAAGTGATACGTTTTTGAGTACCTGTTGCTTCGTCTGTCTCCAAATCATATTGCCGTTTCAACTTACAATGCAAATCTTCCAGATGGCATCTATGCGATACGTCGGGCAAAGTGAAGGATTCTTCGTTATCAAGTCCGCACCATGCGACAAGATGGTAATCACCAGGATCAAGGTCAAGAGACATGGTATAATCACCTGATGCAAGGATACTGCTTTGTTCGGCAGACTGCCATACCAGCTCTCCTTCAGGATTGAACGCGTAGAGTCTGACAGACTTCACTTCATGAGCAAAAGCATCGGCAAACTTCAGATTCATATCATAACGGAATTTCAGACGGTAGCGCACGGAGCAATCGCCTTCTTCGTTATAAATCATACTATCACACGATACGAACAGGAAAGCATGCACTACGACTGTCAATGCTGCTATTCCCCAACATTTGATATAAGACAGTGTGTTCATTATCTATCATTTCTTATTAATGACCAATATATATAGTCTGCGGGTGGAACCGCAGTGGAAATTTCTAATTAAGTGGAAACCCAGAATCTTCTTCAGGATTTCAAAAACGGCATCTCTCTTTACGCCGATAGCCCAAGCGCTTTCTTTACATTAAAAGGATGGCGGAACTCTCTTCCGACGGGAAGCGGTCCCGCCATCAGGATTACTTAGTGGTTGTTTTTATGATTCTGTTTGCTATAAATAATCACCATTCCAAATCAACATTCTGTTTTACAACTCTCCATGAAAGAATATTGATTCGTGCAGCAAGATAAGTATCATCATTCTTCGGATGTTGCGGAACAATCTTTTCATCAGGATTCAAAACCGGAGTTCCAAGACCAGCAACAGAAGTGATGGCAATATCATAAATATGGTTACGTACTACCCCAAACTTACCCTTAGTTTCTTCCGCACTTTCTTCATGCTTAATGTCAGTATAATAATATGTTTTACCGGATGACCATATTCTTGCACCAATCGAATTCTTATTGGCAAGTATCTTATTTACGTCATCATGGGTAGTATACGCCTCTCCATTCGCTTTATAGAATGTCACATCTTTTGCCGTCTCTTCATTCAACTGCAAATAGCTCAAATATCTCTTACTGTCTTCTGAAGAATTATCAGCGACACCTGCATCTATACCGGAAACAAGTTTCACCATATCCTTACTAATTGATACCAGTTTCTCATTCTCGCCATCTTCTTCTTTTGTATAAATCTGAGTATTTACAATACCCAACATTGCTGTCAATGCACCGGCTTCGGTATACTGTGTTCCACCCCATTCAGCCAAACTAACAAAAGTAGCCTTATTGTTCTCATCGACTGTCACCAATCGGGCTGCAATAATCGCCTGAGTACGATTGCTTAGAGCATCAGCCGAGACGTAAGTGGACTTTGTTCCATCAATATTATCTGCCGCATTTTCAAGACAGTATGCATTATGACCATCATATGAAGTAGAATTTCCATTTTCAACTCCTATAGTGCCCACCTTCTTAGCTATTTCATTATAGCTTAAATAACCAAGTGTAATATTTGCCGGGTTCTGTGCCCAATAAGAACGATAAAGAGCAGACATATTCCAAGTCCAACCTAAATTCCAGTCAGAATCTACTTTTTTGAAAAGATATGTTTTATCAGCAGTACCCGTCACATCCCATCCAGTAAAAATAGCATATACAACTTTTGCGTCTTCTCCTTCACCAACAGTTATATTGGTGTCACTGTCTTTTGCTGTTTTCAACGGAACGGCTACATATTCTTTAGCTACGCCATCTTCTTCTAATGTTACTGTTTTGGAAGAGACTCCTTCTTTCCATGCAGTATACAATCTTGCTTTAGCCCATACGCGTTCTACATAGATATTTACCGGATCCTCAGTGGCAGCCTCTGGTCTAGTTTTCAACTTATCTGCAGTTACCTCAACCTCACAACAGAAACTCTTGGAACCAAAAACAGAACTTGTCATCAAGAAACCATCATCTGCAGAACCAGACGATGCTATCTCATCACGAAGTTGACTCAAAGACTTGTTAGCATCACCTAAGAAACAATTGGTACCTACTCCACCGTTAAGTACTGCAACCATAGATTTAAGACCATCTACATTGTCATCCTTATCCGTTTCAATAACGAGCACTGCATCCACTTTTTCCTCAATATTAGGCATCTCGCTTTCAGTACTTCCCAAATCTTTGCCTTCAAGTGAATAATCATAATAATTTTTTCCTTCACGTCTTACCGGACAAGCAGAACCATCTGCTTTGAAGAAATAAAAACGTATCGACTTCACTTCATTTTCATTCGCCAACCCTTCTTCAAACAAATCTCCATCCTGATTTCCGGGATTTGTTTCTGCACGTGTCCTGATAGCTGCCGGATTAGCAATCCGAACAGACAGAAAACGACTCTGACCGTCAAATTCCGGACCGTTGGTTTCGGGCATAATTTCATCGCTGGAACAAGCGCTAAACACCATTACTCCAAGCAAGCCCCAAAATAAATTTGATAACTTCATAAAATTAAATGTTAATGGATTAATAAATTATTTTTAGCTTTCTCTATTTTATCTATCTCAATAAGGATTATATCAGCCTGTTCTACTCCCATCGCTTTCGCATCATTGAGGAGCCTTCGCGCATTATCATAATCTTCAATAAGAAAGGCATGTGCTCCACGTGCATAAACCGCCTGTGATGAATCTCCCGCTTTGAAAAGATAGCGTTTTGCACTTTCAAAATCTTTGCGCTGCATTGCGGAATTCGCTGCATTCAGATTGGCAGTCTCATCATCAGGATACATTCTCACTGCCGTTTCAAACACGTCGTTGAACTCAACGCTTCCCGGTTCGTACGTCCGTGCCACAAGATAGAATTCATTGAGACTAAGTTTCTGGGGTTGCACCCTCATGACGCGCTTTATCTCTTCGACATCACTAAAGCTACGGATGACGTAGTCTATACGATAGTCTGTATGACGTAAGGCCGGATAACAATTCTGCAACAAGAAGCGGTATTCCTCCGGATAAGTCCGCTTTATCTTCGCTTCTTTAGTATCCGGTTCCAGATTGCTGTCAATCATGTCCAGTATCTCTGTACGGTGTGCCAGATTAGTTTTTTCGACATAACGGCGCAAACCAGCCCAATCTTCCGGCTCATAGTCCGTAATTATCACACTATCCTTGAAATGATATAACTGATTGATATAATGCTTCAAAGCTGCCGTACGACCTATTGCCAGATCTCGATTATGGGAATACGGACTCTCGGGCGACGCATATCCTTTGAGCCATACGGAAGTGATAGTGATGTCCTTATCATTCCGCACAGAATCTATAGAGGCTTGGATTTTACCCAGTTCATGCGTATTCCGACGATATTCAGGATAAATGACCGTCTTGTTGACCGGGAAGTCAATGAAGGCCGAACCGGAGAGCGAGCGACTCTTGACAGCCTCTGCCTGAGGGTAGACATAAAGCAACTGCGGAGACAACGGAAGTACTTCCATATAGCCGCCCAACGGCTCCACACATTCTGCCAATAGCGTGTTGCAACAGCCATAATCACTGCGATACAATTCCAATGCTGCTCCGTTCATCCATCCATAATATGGAATAATGGCATGGTATGCCACATCGGAGGGTTTTGAACGCGCTTTAAATGACATTTCTTTTGCACCGGACAGCATACTTTCTCCATTACGCACATAATAATAATAACGTTGACGCCCATAAACTCCTATTGACGGAAGTTCGAGCGTATCTGTAGCGCACACAAAGCGGGGAGTAAGCAATACAGCCCTGTTTATATCTACTTCCAAAGGGGACAAGCCCATATTCATGTCAACCACTATATATTCACCGTTCCGTTCAATCCTAAGACTATCAGTTGTCACTCCGACTGTTTGCTGGGCATTCAACATACAACCTATTCCCAGCAATGCTGCTATAATAAAAATAAATTGTTTCATAACTAAACGCTTTTAGAATAAATAGACTAGATTTACCGCTACCTTAGTGGGACCGAAATAGTTATGCGGTTTATTTTCACTAACTTTCTTTCCACATCCGGCACACCTGAAACGATCATAACGGGTATAGGAATAACCGACACCTATTTCCGTCTCGATGTTCCAATGCCGCCCCAATATCCAGGCATACCCATAGGCAACACCCGCGCCTACAAACCAGCCTTGATACCGGGTGCTTTTAAGCGTCGAGAAATCAGTGCCCAGTAAACTAAAATCTGTATCAATGCCACCTATATTATATTGTCCGCCGTGCAGATGGGCTCCGATAAAATGCCCCGCAAAACGGTCGCAAAACCAATAACGAGCTTCAGGTTGCACTGCCCAATGCTTCCACCGGCGATCATGAGACAAAGTCCATGCATTGACCTCTCCGGAAATGTCGAGCGTCCAACGAGGAGCCAGCCCTACCTCCAAACTGGTATTTATATTTAGAAAAACATCGGATAAAATATTGGTCTTTACTGCCACATCTTGTGCACAAACCGGATGAGCCACAATATTCATGACTATTATCAGAAAAAAAATCCCTAGTTTCATCATTTATGTGTATTCTTATGCTAAAATATTGTTGTTATTTCCTATGAAATATCATCCAAACAGGCAAAGCTACAAACAGACATACATTTTGCCGATAATCCAAGAATATAACTGTTTAAGTTTTCCTTGTAAATATGTTCATACCCCAATCATATCCTTTTTATAGCCTTATCTAATACTTCTCTTATCAAGAAAAGTACCACTAATACTGAATATCTGATATTTACATATTTGCATTACATGGATATGTCATTTCGATTAACATTTGACAAAAAATGCTAATATTATTTGTTGTAAAATAAAAAAGTTTATTTAATATAATAAGATATACCCTGTTTTTTGTAATTTTGCACTGTTTAATACTTTTCTTGATAAGAAAAGTACCAGATTAACAACGTGTTTTCATACTTTTTTAAATCATTATAAGGAGTTGATGATAAGACTATTAGCCTTATCAATAGCGGAAGTATCCAATGAAGCAAGATAAATTTTCGTAGTATTCTCAGAATCGTGTCCCATAGCTTCGCAAATCACTGAAATAGAGATATTTTTACTTTTGGCTATACTTGCCCAAGCGTGGCGCGCAACATATGTTGTCAGCGTTACATTCAAGTTCAGCAGTTTTCCAATCATTTTCAATTTCCTGTTGATTAAATGTGCCGCATTTTGATATTGCCGCCTCTCATCTTTTGCAATATCTTTTATTATCGGTAGCAGGTAAGGTGTATCTACCGTATCATACTTATTGATAATCTCCTGCATAGGCTTTTCCCATTTGATAAAAAGCTGCTGATTCGTTTTGTGACGCCGATAAGACAAAATACCGTTCCGGATATCTTTCTTTTTGAGAAACGCTATATCTACGAATGACATCCCACGGGTATAAAACGAAAACATAAAGATATCCCGGGCATAATCCATCGATGGAGAAAATTTCAATTCCAGATCCCTTATTTGACGGATTACTTTTATGGGCACAGCGCGTTTCATAGTCTTGTCAATTCCGGTATAAACATATTTGAACGGGTTACGTTGCACTGTCAACTCTTTATCTACGGCACGATTATATATTGCCCGCAAATTTCTCATGTAATAGGAAGAGCTGTTGGGACATACTCCGGCGGATTTCAAATAGGTTTCATACTCGACCATAAGAACAGAATCGATACTTTCAATAAGGATATCTCCACGTCTTCCCATGAAACGCTCAAAACTATTCAAGGCCACCGTATAAGTTTCAGCAGTACGCTCTTTACCAACCTGCTCCAGCTGCATAACAAGTTCCCGTCCAAACGAAAGGAAACCACCGGCTAAAGAATCCTGAAAAGACTTCACCACATCTTCTGAGGTAAAGGTAGCCGTAGTTCGCTTGAGCCTCAAAACAATTTCCCTGAGTCGGGACTGATCTTCTAAAATACATTTTCTCATTGTGACCAAATAATGTGCACGTATTGCGTCATCAGCAGGAATGATGATTAACGACAACCGTTTGTCCCATTCTGAGGGAAAAAGCTTGTAACCGGTGTTTATGCACCTCACAACCCTGTCATGAATCACTTGATAAAACAAAGTCCCCTCTTTATCCAAAACAGAGGAAGGACGAAATTTGAGTTTTACTGTTGCCATATAAGCTATATTTTGAATTAAACAATTAGTGATATAACAAATATGGAAATAAAAAAAAGAGACTGAATAACTGTTTATTGTTAAACAGCCTCTTAATATTGTTTTTTCAGAGTTTACCCGGAATTATCTACCACTTGTAGTTAATACCGAAACTGAGCAATTCCTTTAACTGGAAATAGCTGTCACCCTCAGTGGGTTTGGAACTATCATCAAAACGGGTGTGAACATAAAGTTTGGTAGAGAGATAACGGTTCAGAACAAAATTGAATGTGTTTTCCCATTCTACACGAGCCCAATGGTAGTTGGTCAGATAGTTGAGACGGGATTCCAATGACACGGCAGAAATGATATTCCAGTTAAATGTTGACTGCAACTGCGAACCGAAGTCATTCTTGGAGCATTTGCCTTTATCCAGACCGAATTTCGTTTCATCCACTTCCGAGTTGTCAATATAACGCAGGTTATAAGTCAATGGCGCCATAAAGACAGAAAGGTTGAATTTCTTTTTATTCAGCTTATAGTCCATACCGATACTGACCGCCAAATCGGCCGGAGACATGAAAGCTGAAACCAGATCTTCGCTGTTGGCCTTGTATCCATTGAAAAACTGGGTTTTGAACTCAGAGGAGATCGTATAATACCAATTCTTCAAGGCTCTCAATCCCAGTTTGTTATAGATGCGAAGTTGATCGGTTGTAAAGAGATACTTATGATATTCGTCCGACGGGGTGGAAGTCATACCCGCTTTCGCTTCAAGCTGGTTTTCAAACAGCACTTTCTCATTGTCATTATAGTTTGCGAAGATCAGAAAAGTAGCTAATCCGGAGAAGTTGCTCTCCCCCCCCTTATACCAGTTGTCCGAAAGGTGGTTCTGGCTGATCTGTAATGAACCGTTACCTCCTACAACCCACCAGTTGGGGCGGCTGATCTTGATATCGGCCTTTCCTACATTATCATTCATATCTTCACGTTGAAACAGATGAATCACATTGGCTTTGGGGGAGATCTTCGGTTTCACATCATGCCGGAAAACATCCCGACTCATGATACGGTCTTCCGTAGTAACAACCAAATTCGGATGTTGCAGATAAAGATCCATCAAAGCGTTATTGACTAATGTATTGGCACGTCGGGTTTTGGTAAACGCCAATGTGTCGTATGGTAAAAGTTCCGATGTCAGTTTTGGGGTAGTGTCCGGCTGCACAGGTTTCCATTCCAGTCTTGAATACTGTTCCATCGGGGCATAGTAATACGCCAAAGGAGTAAACAGACGGAAATAGTCGGGATCCGACGGAATATAACGTGGCGGTACAGACGGATCATTCAGATAATCCAATTGGGCTATATACTTATTATATAAATAAGAAACGGTATCCAATTGGGGTGTCGGACCGGACATATTGAGTTTTAACATTAAATATTTCTGGAGTTCTGCCGAAAGTGTATCCGCTTTTACGACTTTGGCCTTAGCCACTACCGTTGAAGATTTGGGAAGTGAAGAATTGCCGACATTTTCCTGTGCAAAAAGCGATAACGAAAATAACAACAGGATAAAAACTGAATATAAAGTAGTAACTCTCATCATATTTGTTTATGGTTTAGGCTGCAAAGCTACATTATTTTGTTCAGAAATCATAGGATTCTTTCAAAATTGCATTTTTTAATAAAATTGTAGAGACGAAAGTCTGCATTCTTCCTCTTTTTTTTATAATTTTGCGCTTTTTAAGTTCATAAGAATACTACTAAGTAAACAATTTTAAAAACAGTTATAGCTGTGGGAGAAACAAAGTATATTTTCGTCACCGGTGGTGTTGCCTCTTCATTAGGAAAAGGTATCATTTCATCTTCCATCGGTAAGTTGCTGCAAGCAAGAGGTTATAATGTAACCATTCAAAAGTTTGACCCGTACATCAACATCGACCCGGGAACACTGAATCCATACGAGCACGGAGAATGCTATGTAACGGTAGACGGACACGAAGCCGACCTCGACCTGGGACATTATGAAAGATTTCTGGGCATACAAACGACTAAGGCGAACAACATTACTACAGGACGCATCTACAAAAGCGTTATCGACAAAGAGCGTCGTGGAGACTATCTGGGTAAAACGATTCAGGTGATTCCGCATATCACGGATGAAATCAAACGGAATGTGAAACTGCTCGGTAACAAATACAAATTCGATTTTGTCATCACCGAGATCGGTGGTACGGTAGGCGATATCGAGTCACTCCCCTACCTCGAAAGTATCCGTCAGTTGAAGTGGGAACTCGGTAAGAATGCTCTTTGTGTGCACCTGACTTATGTCCCGTATCTTGCTGCCGCCGGAGAATTGAAAACTAAACCGACTCAACACTCGGTGAAGGAACTTCAAAGTGTGGGTATCCAGCCGGATGTACTAGTACTGCGTGCCGAACACCCGTTAAGCGACGGATTGCGCAAGAAAGTGGCACAATTCTGTAATGTGGATGATAAAGCCGTAGTGCAATCTATCGACGCAGAAACAATCTACGAGGTTCCTATCCTGATGCAGGCACAAGGCTTGGATAGCACCATTCTCGAAAAAATGGGACTGCCGGTAGGAGAAACTCCGGGGCTCGGTCCATGGCGTAAATTCTTGGAACGCCGCCACGCAGCTGAGACCAAAGAGCCTATCAACATCGCATTGGTCGGAAAATATGACTTGCAGGATGCTTACAAATCTATTCGTGAAGCATTGTCGCAGGCCGGTACTTACAACGACCGCAAAGTGGAAGTACATTTCGTAAACAGCGAAAAGCTGACGGACGAGAATGTGGGTGAAGCCTTGAAAGGTATGGCGGGTGTCATGATCGGACCGGGATTCGGCCAACGGGGTATTGACGGTAAGTTTGTAGCTATCAAATATACACGTACACATGATATTCCGACTTTCGGAATCTGTCTTGGTATGCAATGTATCGCCATCGAATTTGCCCGCAACGTATTGGGATATACAGACGCCAACTCACGCGAAATGGATGAGAAGACTCCGCACAATGTGATTGATATCATGGAAGAGCAGAAAGCGATCACCAATATGGGCGGAACCATGCGTTTGGGTGCTTACGAGTGTGTATTGCAGAAAGGCTCTAAAGCATATCAGGCATACGGAGAGGAACATATTCAGGAACGTCACCGTCACCGTTACGAGTTCAATAATGACTACAAGGAACAGTACGAAGCTGCCGGTATGAAATGTGTAGGTATCAATCCCGAATCGGATCTGGTGGAAATCGTAGAAATTCCGACATTGAAATGGTTCGTAGGTACGCAGTTCCATCCGGAATATGGAAGCACGGTACTGAACCCGCACCCGTTGTTCGTGGCGTTTGTGAAAGCGGCTATCGAAAACGAAAAGTAATTAGTAATTTGTAATTAAAATAAGAATGGATAAAAATACCATCACAGGTCTCGTTTTAATAGGTATATTGTTAGTAGGATTCAGCTTTCTGAGCCGTCCCAGTGAGGAGCAGATAGCTGCGCAAAAAAGATACTACGATTCTATCGCTCTTGTACAACAGCAGGAAGAGGCGCTGAAAGCAAAAACGGAGGCAGCATTGGCTAACAGCAAGAAAGAGGCGGCATCTGCTGCCGATTCATCCTCCCTGTTTTTCAATGCATTGCAGGGAACAGACTCTAAAGTCAGTATCCAAAACAATGTAGCGGAAATCACTTTCACAACCAAAGGCGGACGTGTCTATTCGGCCATGCTGAAGGATTACATGGCACAGGACAAGAAGACACCGGTTGTACTGTTTGACGGTGACGATGCATCGATGAATTTCAACTTCTATAATAAGGAAGGAGCTATCCAGACAAAGGATTATTTCTTTGAAGTGGCAAACAAGACGGATAGCAGTGTGGTCATGCGTCTGGCGGCAGATAGCGCAAGTTATATAGACTTTATCTACACGTTGAAACCGGACAGCTATCTGATGAACTTTGAAATCAAGGCGACAGGTATGACAGACAAATTGGCAAACACCAATTATGTGGATATCGACTGGTCACAGCGTGCCCGCCAACTGGAAAAAGGATTCACTTACGAAAACCGCTTGGCAGAGCTTACTTATAAGATCAAAGGAGATGATGTGGATAATCTGTCGGCAGCCAAAGACGACAGCAAGACATTGGAAAACCGCATTGACTGGGTAGCTTTCAAGAACCAGTTCTTTTCTTCGGTATTCATTGCCGAGCAGGACTTCGACAAGGTTTCCGTGAAATCAAGAATGGAGCAACAGGGAAGCGGATATATCAAAGATTATTCTGCTGAAATGAATACTTTCTTCGATCCATCGGGTAAAGAGCCGACAGAGATGTATTTCTATTTTGGTCCGAACCACTTCAAAACGTTGAAAGCATTGGATAAGGGACGTGACGAAAAATGGGAATTGAACAGACTGGTATACTTGGGTTGGCCGTTAATTCGCTGGATCAATCAGTTTATCACGATTAACGTATTCGACTGGCTGTCGGGCTGGGGCTTGAGCATGGGTATCGTGCTGTTGATTCTGACCATCATGGTGAAGGTTGTGGTTTATCCGGCTACGTGGAAGACCTATATGTCATCTGCCAAGATGCGTGTACTGAAACCGAAAATCGACGAAATCAACAAGAAATATCCGAAGCAGGAGGATGCGATGAAGAAGCAACAGGAGGTGATGGGGCTTTACAGCCAGTACGGGGTAAGCCCGATGGGCGGCTGTCTGCCGATGTTGTTGCAGTTCCCTATCCTGATGGCTTTGTTTATGTTCGTGCCGAGTGCTATCGAACTACGCCAACAGAGCTTCTTATGGGCTGACGACCTTTCTACATACGATGCATTCATTACATTTCCGTTCCATATCCCGTTCTTAGGCAACCACCTCAGTTTGTTCTGCTTGCTGATGACGGTGACTAATATTCTGAATACGAAGTACACAATGTCTATGCAGGATAATGGAGCGCAACCGCAAATGGCGGCTATGAAATGGATGATGTATCTGATGCCGATTATGTTCCTGTTTGTCTTGAACGATTATCCGTCAGGTTTGAACTACTACTACTTCGTGTCGACCTTGATTAGCGTAGGTACCATGATTCTGCTTCGCAAAACGACTGACGAAACAAAATTGCTGGCTATCCTGGAAGCGAAAAAGAAAGACCCGAAACAAATGAAAAAGACCGGATTTGCTGCCCGCCTGGAGGCAATGCAAAAACAACAAGAGTTATTGCAGCAGCAAAGACAGAATAAGAAATAAGGAAGAAAATCCTATTATATTCTGAAAGAGCCGGACATCCTACTTGGGTTGCCCGGCTTTCTTTCTCTAAAAATGAAATAAGATGAAAACAAAATATACTTATAAACAAATTTGGACAATAGCCTACCCTATCCTCATCAGTCTGATCATGGAGCAAATGATCGGTATGACGGACACTGCTTTTCTGGGACGTGTCGGGGAAATTGAACTGGGCGCGTCCGCCATTGCCGGTGTATATTATCTGGCTATTTTCATGATGGCATTCGGATTCAGTATCGGTGCGCAAATATTAATTGCCCGCCGTAACGGAGAAGGAAACTACAAGGAAATAGGACCGATCTTCTATCAGGGAATCTATTTCCTGCTGGCTGTTGCCGTCATTCTATTCACGCTGTCCATCGTATTTTCACCACATATTCTAAGGAATATCATTTCGTCACCACATATTTATGATGCAGCCGAAAGTTATATCCATTGGCGTGTATATGGTTTCTTTTTCTCGTTTGTCATGGTGATGTTCCGTGCATTCTTTGTTGGTACGACACAAACAAAGACACTGACTCTGAACTCCATTGTCATGGTGCTTTCGAATGTGGTATTCAACTATATCCTGATTTTCGGTAAGTTCGGTTTCCCGCAACTGGGAATTGCCGGTGCCGCTATCGGTTCTTCATTGGCGGAAATGGTATCGGTGATTTTCTTTATCATTTATACCTGGAAGCGGATTGACTGCAAAAAATATGCATTGAATATATTGCCCAAATTCCAAAGAAAGACATTGAAGCGGATTCTCAATGTTTCGGTGTGGACGATGATTCAGAATTTTGTTTCTTTGTCTACCTGGTTCATGTTCTTCCTGTTCGTAGAACATCTGGGAGAACGCTCACTGGCTATCGCCAATATTATCCGCAACGTATCGGGAATACCGTTTATGATTGCAATGGCTTTTGCCGCCACCTGCGGTTCGCTGGTCAGCAACCTCATCGGGGCGGGCGAACAAGATTGTGTTCGAGGAACCATCAGACAACATATCCGTATCGGATACGTATTCGTATTGCCGATTTTGGTTTTCTTCTGTCTGTTTCCCGACCTGATTCTAAGTATTTACACGGATATGCCGGATCTAAGGGCTGCCTCTGTACCTTCATTATGGGTGTTGTGCTCCGCTTATCTGGTGTTAGTACCCGCCAATGTCTATTTCCAATCGGTATCCGGTACAGGAAATACGCGGACTGCATTGGCAATGGAGCTTTGCGTATTGGCAATTTATGTAGCCTATGCCACGTACTTCATTCTCTATCTGAAAATGGATGTCGCCTTCTCTTGGACAACGGAAAGCGTGTATGGTACTTTCATCCTGTTCTTCTGTTATCAATACATGAAGAAAGGAAACTGGCAGAAAAAGAAAATCTAAATTCTTTTTTCACTATCTTCGCAAGAAAATAAACATTTTATAAAATATATGAGACAAG
>OGFY01000258.1_pt1 | contig 53843 bp, 48 predicted proteins | sample 1570951 | NCBI WGS metagenome assembly OGFY01 (sample SAMEA2581942, study PRJEB24529) | metagenome | biome: Human gut stool | place: China | collected 2011
CCGCCTCTGTCTGAATAAACAAACCTAAATCGGACAATGAAAGCACGAGCGGAAGGCGAAGTCGCCGCTAACCCGCTTGGCGATCTTTCGCCTTTTTCTCCGCCGTGCGTGGACTTTCATTTTATACCGAGTTTATGTCGTTTGCATTTTCGGAACAGTCGGGGGCGTTTGTATTGTCGTTCGGGTGCTCGCTACGGAAGTATTCCGTCATAATAGACAGTAGAGTGCTGTAAAACGATTTTTGTTCCGTCGTTGACATCTTTTCAATGTTCGGCGTGCCGATTGTTGTTATTCTATATTGCTTTTTCATAGCCGTTTCTCCTTTTTGCCCAAAGGATAGCGGTCAAACTCGCAACTTTCTTGCGACTTTGAATAAATTTTTTCATTTTTTTGGAAAATTTAAGTCGAACTCGCAAAAAACTTGCGACTTTGGCTTGTAGTCTTGTGGACAAGGAAGAAACAAGACGTTTTTTTCTTTCTCGCGGAAAGCCTACCCGATTTCGGTCTGACGACTTTTATGTGTGCAAACACAAATCGAGCCACCGCAAGGGTAAAAAATATAGTGAGGAATATAAAGCCACAAAAAATTTCCCTATATTTTTTACTGTTTCCTTGCCGTGTTCGCCAAAATCGGATTGTTCGGTTTCCGTCGAAAGACAAAAAAATTAAAAGGAGATAATAACCAAAATGAAAAAAGCAATTATTTATGCCCGTTATTCCAGCGATAGCCAAACCGAACAATCGATTGAAGGACAACTTCGTGTATGTCGAGAGTATGCTCAAAACAACGATATACTCATAGTCGACACCTATATCGACCGCGCTATGACGGGAACGAACGACAACCGTGTAGCATTTCAAAAAATGTTGAAAGACAGCAGCCGCAAAGAGTGGCAGTACCTTATCGTTTACAAATTAGACAGGTTTTCACGTAACAAATTTGAATCGGTAATACACAAAAAGACGCTCCGAGATAACGGCGTAACAATTCTCTCAGCAATGGAAAACCTTACGGACAGCCCCGAAGGTCGTATGATGGAAACCGTTTTGGAAGGTTTTAATCAATATTTTTCAGAAGAACTTACGCAAAAAGTCAATCGAGGACTGAAAGAGAGTTGGCGCAAAGGCAAAGCCACGGGCGGACAAGATATTTTCGGCTATGACGTCGTTGACAAAAAATACGTTGTAAACGAATACGAAAGCAAAATCGTTGAAGACGCGTTTTTGATGTATTCGCAGGGTTACAAAGCCGTTGCCATTGCGGACAAATTCAAGGAATGCGGCTACCGCAGAAAGAACGGAAAACTCGTAGACCACAAATATTTGTATTTCATTCTGCACAACAAAAGATATACCGGGGTTGTCGAACATCAAGGAGAATTATACGACAATATCTTTCCGATAATTATATCCGACGAACTTTGGAACAAGGTAAACGCAATAAACGAAGAAAACAAACTTGCGCCGAGCCGTAAAAAAGAGATTTTCGACTATATCCTTTCGGGCAAACTTATATGCGGAGATTGCAAGCATAGAATGGGCGGTGAAAGCGGAACTTCTCATACTGGTGCAATTCATTACTACTATATTTGCCTTTCAAAACGTCGCAAGCGTGCAAAGTGTAATATGTGTAGAGTGCAAAAACAGTTTATCGAAGATACGGTGATAAACACAACGACGCAAATGTTATCGAGCGTGAACAATATCAAGAATATTGCACAAAGCATATATAACGTTCATAAAAAAGAAAGCGCAGACAACACGGCTTTGAAACTTATTGAAAAGAAACGCGCCGAGGCGGTAAAAGCGCAGAATAATATCGTAAAGGCAATCGAGCAAGGCATAATTACCGAAACGACGAAAAGTCGTCTGACCGAACTTGAAAATCTAATATCGCAATACGACGTAGAAATTATTAAAGAAAAAGCCCGCAGTTACACATACTTAACTGCGGACGATATAGAGATGTATTTATGTAAATTCGTATTTGAGAACACAGACGATATAAAGGTGCGAAAACTACTTGTAAATGCGTTTATACGGGAAGTAATACTCTATGACGATGAAATTGTAATCACTTACAACTTTACAGATAGCCCCGAACACCTGAAACTAACGAAAGAACACATTGTAAAAACGGAAAATGAAATAGAAACGGCGGATAAAACCGCTGTTTCTTCTAACACAGGTTCGTACAAATTATGCCACACGGCACCATATTGTGGCGACAAAAAAGATATTTGCCCGAAAAAGTCCGATTTCATCGGGCTTTTTTCGTGCTTGAAAGCCTGTAAATCGATGTCAAAATCCGTAGATGTAAAACGGCGATTTTCCGATTCTGACAGGACTCGAACTCGTACAATCGAAAAATATTTCATTTGAGCCGGTAGCGAAAAAATAATATTACATAAAAAATTTGGCGTATAGCGTAAAAGTTATACGTCTTTTTTTTATGCAAAAATTCGGAGGTCAGGAAAATATGTATTTCAGAAACAGCATCACAGACAGGCATTTCGGGACGGAATGAAAAAGACGAATCGCAAGGATAAGGAAACGTTGAGCGCGGTATATTTGCTGTCGGCGGAGCCGTGCCTGTGGCGGCGAGCAAAGCAGGCGTCGATTTACGGAAAAATATTGTTGAACAACGTACGGTTGTCGGGCATAACGGAGGACGGATATATATTGCTCGGCGCGGCAAAGGATATCAAATACGGCACGAAATATCTGACGCTCGGCGATTTATCGGACAGAAGTCTTATAACGCCGAAAATATATAAGTTGCTCAGTCAGGCGATGCAAATCAAGCGTTGCGGCTTGGCGGTGTTACAGGAGGCGAAAAGAGGGCGCGTATGAAACAAATCGAATTGGTGTTACAAAACGACGGAGTGAAAAGAAACGTGATATTTCCTTGCGCGGAATCGGAATATCAGGCGACGTGCAAAGAATTGGTATTGAAAGACAATTACGCTTTTGTGATAGACGTGATTGAGCCGAAAGCGTTGGCGTTGAAAAAAGACACGTTCGTGAATTTGGACGAGATAAATTATCTTGCGAAACGAATGGACAGTTTTGACGGAAAAGAAACGAAATGTTTTCTTGCGGCGGTAGAAACGGGGAAATATCGTTCGACGAAAGATTTAATCAATCTCACGTTCAATCTGAATTGTTATACGCTTATATGCGGTGTATCGGATTTGAAAGAAGTGGGGTACAATCGGATTCTAAGCAGTAAAATCTGTATAGCCAAAGATGAACTTGAAAAAATCGATTTAGAAAAGGTCGGGCGGGATTTGTTGTCGTCGGGAAAAGGAATACCCACGCATCACGGGCTATTGTTTGAAAACGAAAACGCGCAGTTTGAAGAGGTATATAAAGGCAAAGGTTTTCCTCCGTACTACTACACCGGCGGCGAAGTGATGGGAGTGGCGATAGAAAAGAACGGAGAACAAGATTATATTTATTTCCCTTGCGAAGAGACGGAGATAGAGCGGGCGTTGAAACGGATCGGGGCGGAAAGGATGGAAGAATGTGAAAAGACGGTAGATTTCGTAGCGGGCGGAGTCGAATGGGAAAAATGTTTTGACAAATTATTGCAAGAAAACGATACGGAAAGCGTCAATGCAATAGCGAAGGCAATATGCAGACTTAGCATGAGCGCGGATGGGATAGAAGAAAGTCTGTGCAAATTATCTGCGGTGGCGGAGTACGCCGGTGTAGGGTTGGAAGAAACGGGAAAAGTAATTCTGTTGGCACAACAACTCGACGAGTTCGGATATTACCGTGAAATCGGCGACGACGAAACGCTTGGGCGAACGCTGAAAGAGCAGGAATTTTGCGATATTCCGGAATCGATGGATAAATATATGGATTACGAAAAGTATGCGCAAGACTTTCTGGAAGAAAGAGGCGGGGCATATACGAAGTACGGCGACGTGGTATATTTGCGAGAAGATCAGACTTTGAGCGAAATACTTGGAGATAACGAAATAAAAATTGGAGGGATATGAGATGTATAGAATAGCGATAGAAAACAAAGACGGCGAGAAGTATGAATTTGAATGCGACGGCACGGCGAATTTATACGCTTTCACGGAAGAGTTGGGAATCAAGGGCTATCCGTACGGTTTAAAAATCGGCGAAAACAGGAACGGGGTGAAAGTTCTGCTGAAAGCGGACAACGATTTTGACGAATCGATAGCGAATATATTAAGAGAAAATCGGAATACGCTGAACGACGCGTTGATCGTAAGCCGTGCGTTGGGCGAAGTGCAGGACGAATGGATGCGTGAAGAAATCGAGCGGAACGCGTTAAACGGACAGTATGCAACGAACTGGGGATAAAACACATTTGATTTTCTTTTAATGTATAATATCGTTTGTTTATAAAAACTTTCATAGAACCTTTGACACAATAAATAAGTTCCAATGATTTATGGAAATGAGGAGGGGTGTAGTTTTTGGTGAAAGACCAAGTCCAAAAATAATCGTTTTTGTCCGCATCAAATTCGTAAAATGTTTTTTCCATAAGGGAATACCGCCAGCTGTTCGTTGCCCACGGAATAGATTTAAGCTATGAACAGGTCGTTATCAATCAACCTTCAAAGAGCGAAATCAAGGCGAATAAAACGATTAAAAAAGAAGCGGAAGAGTTCGTCGCAGAACAGAAGATTGTCTCGGAAGGAATCGAGGAACAGCAACGCGATCAAAAAGCCACGTTAAAAAACGGATAGAAAGATACTTATCGAAAAACTATATTGCGTCGTATGAAGCGAAATGTATCAAATACAGAGCAATTTTATTCTCTCGTCAGTGTTTTTGTGTGGAACGACAGCTATTTCGCACGCATAAGACAAGTCAGTAAAATCCGAACCAAACACTTGTAACAAGCGAATGGTTCGGATTTACTTTTTCTCTCAAATAATCTTAACGGTATCACATAGTTTTTGCACCCGAATATAGACGGAAAGAAATATATGGAGCGATCAAGAAAGTTATAAGCGGAATTTCGAGGAAGTTATCAACGAAAAGAAAGTAGAAATAATCGAAACAGAACTTTGTCCTGATCATTTGCATATCGGGAAAAACGGAAGAACGCTCCGATAGTATTGTTATATTCAAAATAAACCCGATCGGATAAAATTCAACGGCTATGAAAAATTGCACTTTTTTAAGGCACGGTAAAACGTATTCAAACTGTTGAAGCCGTGCTTGGTGGCGATCTGAAGGGTGGTCGCTTTGTTGTCGGGGTTGTTGAGTTCCTGCTTGGCGTGCAGGACGCGCACGCGGTTGATATATTCCGTCAGGTGCATGTTTGTGATGCGGTTAAATAAAGTGGAAAAATGATTTTTGCTGTACCCGAAATGGGCGGAGAGAAAACTCAAAGTAAGATCCTCTGTATAATGCGTTTCAATATAACTGAAAATTTTCGGAACTATATTGTCCGACTCCGCGATTTTCTGCGAGGTGGCAAGTCCTTTATGCAGTAACCCCACGAAATAGTTTACAAGCCCGTAGCGCATGGTAAAATTAGAGCCTTGCCATTTTTCTTCGCAAAGTTGCAACCATTCCCGGATTTCCTGAGTATAGTCGCTCTTGGACAGGAAATAGGGGGATATGATTTGCATATATTCCTGCAACTTATAAATGACGCTTTGGGAAATTGTGAACACATATGCTTCCGTACCCTGAGGACAGCAAAAGGAATGCACATAATAACTGGGAATAACCGCGAGTTCTCCGGGATATAAAACGCGGGTTTCGTCGTTGATCGTAACGACGATTTTTTCTTTGAGCACGAACAATATTTCAGAAGCCTGGTGAAAATGCGCGGGGCAGTTTCCCCCGTAACTGTGTGCGAAATAAATATGATGATCAGCGTCTGAATGTTGTTCGTACAGAATGGAATCCATTTTTCCCTCCGAAAAAGAAGTTCTTTTTTACAGTATACTATTTTTTTTATGCCGTGTCAAGAGTATGGGGAAAGTAAAAATCGGAAAAAGTGAAAAAAACTTTAAAAACTGAAAAAACATATAATTGCAGAATTTTTGACATTAATATAGTTGAATTTGGGTAGACAACGGAATTTTTATGAGGTAATATATAGACAAAAGAAACTGCGGAAAAAAGAAAAAAGAGAATAATTGACACATTCGAAAAAAATTTTTGTTTCGCAGAAAACAAGGAGGATTTTATGAGAAAGGCAAAAGTATTGACGTTGACGATGTCGCTTTCTTTGGGCTGTCTTGCGATGGCTGCATGTGCGGGCAAGCCGGAAGAATATACCGTCATGGGCGCTAAAGATTGGAACATCAAGGCGTCGGAAAGCACCTTCGACTATTCGGAGGGCGTGGTCGCAATTCTTGCGGACGGCACGGAAAAAGCCGTGAAGGTGGACGACAGCGACGTAGAGTATGGAAAGGCGGGGAGCTATTCTATTATTTACTACTACGGCAAGAACAGCTCGGACGGGGTGGAAAAGACGGTGAAAATATACGACCTTCCCAGCTTCAACATAGGAGATACGCATACCGTTACCTATCAGGACGCGCGGGTTACGGGCGCGTTGACCGGCGTGACAGCCAAAGACAGTTTCGACGAGCCTTTGACTGTGACGGTAGTTGATGACGGCGGAATGAGCGAACTCTTGCAGTATAAAACGTACACAGTGGAATATTCGGCTACGGATTTAGTCGGAAACGTGGCGGAGCTCACTTGTGCCGTAACGATAGGCGATGAGGGTCGTCCCGACGTGGAGGACGTGGAACATACGCTGACGGGTACGACCGATGCGAGCGACTGTACTTTCCCTGTGACGCTGAATGGCGGCGCGTTTGTCGCTTTGGAAGTGTTTGACGGAGAAAACTGGACGGAACTTTCCGAGAAGGATTACAAATACGACGAAAATGTAACGCTGTACGGCTCTTGGTTGGTGAGGCAGCTTTTGGACGAAGCTGTTAAAATGAAACTGGTGACTAGTACAGGCGAAAGGGAATTTACTCTGACCCTGGAAGAAACGACCGATTTTAAAGTGATCACCGAAGGGTATGATAACTGGACCTTCCGAATGGGAGAGGAGATGGTTCTTCCCGTTCCCGAAGTGGAAAGTTACCGCGAAATGATCCCCTCGTACACGGTATGGAAGGGCGAAGAATCTATTGCCGTAATGGACGGGAAAATTTCTGCACCCGTGGACGCGGCGGATTATAATCTTGTAATCCGCGTAACGATGTCCGACGGCATCCGCACGTTAGACGAAATTGTTCTTGACGCTCGGGTTACGTCGAACGACGGAATAGTAGACTCTATGGCGACGAAACAGTTCGAGTCCTTGTACACCGCGAAGGACAATTTGGAATCTTTCTCTTTCGTAAACGAAGAGATCGCGGAGAGAAAGGGCGTTTATAAAGCCGTTTTGTCGGAAAATAACGCCGTTTTAGCGATTGGCGGGCTGAACGTGGACAGGAAAAAATACGACGCCGTAGCGTTCGATATATATTCTGCTCAGGATAAGGTGTTGGCTCTGCACAGCGTTTTCGGGGGATTTGCGCTCTGCGATGCGCACTCCAAGTACGATAAGATGCCCGACTGGACGACGGTTTCTTTGGACCTCAGAAACTATGACAAACACAACGTGGAAAATCCCGACGTGGGGCTGAATATAAATACATGGGGAATGGAAATAAAAATCAGCAACTGGGACGGAAACACCCCTATCTATTTCTCCAACCTCCGCCTGTTGCCGAAGGGCGCGGACGAGGTACTCGACTTCGAGGGGACGAGCGACGCGTTCGGCGGACAGCTTCCCGCGATAGAGAACAGATTTACGTTCAATACGAATCCCGCGTACGTGATTAGCGGAAAGCAGTCTTTGAAATTGACGAGTAGCGCATCCGTGGGCGTGGGGGCGAATGAGGCGATTAAATTTGCCGTGACCGCCCGCCCCCTCGACAACTGGAAAGAACATACCGCCCTGTACGTGGACATGTTTATCGTTGGCGAGAGTACGCAGTTTATGAAGTTCCACGAGGCGGACGTGGGCGCGTGGTGGAGGAACGCCGCCACGGGCGCGGAGGAGGGTTATGCGGTGAGCTGGCAGACGATGCGTCTGGATTTGACCGCTGTTTCCAAAAACACGCCGCATATCTGGATGTGGTGTGCGGGACGCAATAGCGACACAAATATTTCGGGCGAAACGTCGGTGTATATTGACAATATCCGTTTCGAGATGTCTTCGGACGACGCCTTGGCGGAAAACGAACTTCTTAACTTCTCCTCCGAGCGGTATCTCGAAAAAATATCCCGCGTCAATCTGATTTACACGGAATTTTTGCAGAGCTTTGCCGATGCGGACGGAAAGACTGAAACGGGCGTCATCAAGCTGACGCAGGGGAATCCTACCGGCTGGGACAGTTTCAGAATCAACCTGTTCGAGGCTGTGGATTACGCGAAGATAAAGAGCATTTCCATCAAGGTTTGCGCGTATGCCGCGGGAGAGGGAAACGCCCAATTCAATATCGCCTTCAACGGTAGCGGCAACTGGGACGGCTGTATGATGACGGGTGCAGAGAAAGGAAGGTGGAAAACGTATACTTTTGACATGGAAAAAATAAAGAGTCTGGGAGGCAATGCGGAGGCTCTTTCGTCGGTGGATATTATGTTTGGCGGCAATTCGCCTTTATATATCGATTGCATAGAGATTGTTTATGCAAACGAAGCAAAATAAAAACAATAGATAAATTTTGTCCGAGGGAAAACTTTCCCGCGGACAAAAATAACGGACGGTACGAACGTGAAAGCCCAATGGATATGGTATAAAAACGAATTTATTTATTATCTTTATAATAAGGTGATGAACAGGCGGCGGGAAAAGAACGTAAAGGTGCTGTGTTGCTGGAAACTGCCGTCGGTATGTCCCTCGGTCAAATTTCATAAAAAATTTACGCTGGAAAATGACGGGGAGATTTACATAAAGGCTAAGGGCGAGCTTTCCGTTCGTGTGGACGACGAGCCCTGTTACCGTTACGATTTGGCGGACAAAATTTTCCTTTCCGCGGGCGAACACAGTCTTTTGGCTGAGGTGTACAATCCCGCGGAGCTGCCCTGCCTGTACGTGGAGGGTGAGAACTGCGAAAGCGGCGGAGAATGGACGGCAAACGTCGGGAACGGCAAGTGGATACATTGCGATACGGGCGGATTTTTCGATAAGGAGCTGGCGCCTACGGAATACGCTTTGCCTGTAAGAGAAGTACTTCCCTTATCCGAAAAGGAAATAGAAGCCCTCGACGGAAACAGGGGAATTCTGTACGATTTCGGCAGGGAAATGTTCGCCTACCCCGTTGCGGAAGGGATAGAAGGGGAGGGACGGCTCTTCGTAAACTATGGCGAGAGTCGTCTTGAAGCCCTTGACCCCGAACACTCCGAACAGTCGGACGAGTTTTTTGTTCGCGGGGAAAAGACGCTTAAAGGAAAGTTGACGAAAGCGTTCAGATACGTCTTTATCCCTTTTGAAAACACTCTGCGCTTTGATCGGTTTTACGCTCTGGACGAATATTATCCCCTGGAATCCCGCGCGACGTTTAAGAGTAGCAACGAACAATTGAACGAAATTTATCGGGTCGCCGAGTACACGCTGGCGCTGACGTCTCGAGAATTTTTCATAGACGGGATAAAACGTGACCGTTGGGTGTGGGCAGGGGATGCCTTGCAGAGCGAACTGATGAGCTTTTACAGCTTTTTCGATAAAGAGACGATAAAAAGGACGATCGTCGCGTTGCTCGGAAAGGATAACTTCGAACAGCACGTTAACGGGATTATGGACTATTCCTTTTACGTCATTCTCGCTATTCGGGAATACTATCGTTATACGGGCGACAAGGAATTTCTCTCGGAAGTCTACCCTCGCGCGGCGGAACTTTTGAATTTCTGCTTAGGACGGAGGAACGAGCGGGGATTTATGCAGAAAATAAACGGCGAATGGGTGTTTATCGATTGGGCGGACTTCCCCGTGGACGGCGAGGTTTGCGCCGAGCAGATACTTCTCTATGCTTCTATGGAGGCGCTCCCGGACGTGGAGGAAACGCTGAAAATTCCCTCGGGCGGCAAGCTCAAAGAGGAGGCGGCGTGGCTTAAAGAGAAAATAGAAACATATTTCTGGACGGAGCAAGGCTATGCGCACGATTCGGAAAAAAACTTAATGACTCGCTACGGCAATATTTTTGCGGTGCTGACAGGGCTTGCAGGGGAGGAAAAGAGGGAAAGGATTCTTAACTCTCTTTTAGACGAAAAGGTGCAAAAGATAAAGACCCCGTATATGAAGTTTTACGAGACTTCCGCCCTCGCAGAGTTGGGTCGGGCGGATAAGATGCTCGACTTAATCAAAAGTTATTGGGGTGGTATGCTCACAGAGGGTGCAACTTCGTTCTGGGAAGAATACGACCCCGCCGTGACGGGCGGGGAGAAGTATTCGATGTACGGAAGAAAGTACGGAAAAAGCCTGTGTCATTCGTGGGGCGCTAGTCCCGTTTATCTAATAGGCAAATACCTGGTAGGGCTAAAACCCGCCGAGGACGGCTATAAAAAATTCCGACTTTGCCCCTATCTCGACGGAAAGACCTTCTTCGAGGCGGCGATGCCCTTGAATGAGGGGCGCTTGGAGGTATCCTATAAGGAGGGCGAACTTCGAGTATTTTCTTCCTGCGCGGACGGCGAACTCGTCGCGGAGGGAAAAATATATTCCGTGCCTTTCGGGAAGGAATTTATCTTAAAACTCAAAGGAGGCACGAATGAAAAGTAAGGCGAGAAATTACCGCAGAGGACTGTTTATCCTGGGTATGATTGCTCTGCCCATGCTGAACTTTCTAATTTTTTATGTGTACGTAAATTTCAATTCCATTATTATGGCGTTTCAGGTGCTGAAAGAGGGAGAACTGACGTGGTCGATGAGCAACTTCGTTCTCTTCTTCGAGCAGATCACCGATACGGAAACCGTTTTGTTCGGCGCTTTGGGAAACACGATGAAATTTTTCTCGGTACAACTTTTCGTGCTCCTTCCCGCGACGACGCTGATCGCCTATTTTATCTATAAGAAGATTTTCGGCTATCGTTTTTTCAGGATAATGTTCTTCGTTCCTACGATTTTATCCACCGTGCTTTTGACTATTCTCTATTCCAACATCATCGGCATGAACGGTCCCGTCGCAAAGCTCTTTCAAAAGTTGTTTTCCCTGCCGAACGTGCCAGAATTTCTCGCGGATAAACGGTACGCCTTAAACGCCATTATCGTCTACGTAGTGTGGACGGGTTTCGGGACTAACCTCATTCTTTTGAGCGGAGCGATGAACCGTATTCCCTCCGAAGTTATCGAGGCGGCGAGGCTGGACGGCGTGGGCGCATTCAGGGAACTGGCACAGATTATCTTACCCATGGTATGGCCGACGATGACCACCCTTTTAGTGTTTACCTTCGTGGGAATATTCACCACTTCCGGACCGATTCTTATGTTTACGGAAGGGCAGTGGGACACTTACACCATCGCCTACTGGATATTTGAACAGGTTTATTCCAGCGGTAGGTATGAATACGCTTCCGCGGTCGGACTCATATTTACCCTCATCGCTCTGCCCATCGTTTTGGGCGTGAAAAAGCTGATGGAACGCTGGCAGGAAAGCGTGGATTATTAAAGGAGGAAAGGACATGAAAAAGAACTCGGCCATTCAGAAATCCACAGGTGAAAAAGTCGTTTTTTCCATAGCTTTTATCCTGTTCGCGCTGTATGCGTTCACCATATTTTACGCGTTCGGATTTTTGATTTTGTCGGCTTTGAAAACACACGAAGAGTTCGTGTTTCATATGTTCGAACTGCCTCAAAATTGGCTGTTCAAGAATTTTATTTTAGCGTTCGACAAGCTTAAAGTCAAGAACACGAATATGCTGGGTATGCTTTTCAACAGTGCGTGGTATACGCTGGGCGGAACAATCCTGTCGGTGGGGTGCGCGGCGACTCTTTCCTACACCGTAAGCAAATTCCGCTTTTTCGGCAGGAATCTCATTTACTCCATTTCGGTGGTCGTGCTTGTATTGCCCATCGTCGGCAGCTTGCCCGCCACGTATAAACTGGTAAAAGAAATAGGAATAGACAATTCTCCCTTATTCCTTCTCACCTTTACTTCGGGGTTCGGCTTTAATTTTATCGTTCTGTACGGATATTTCAAAAATCTGTCTTGGAGCTACGCGGAGGCGGCGTATATCGACGGGGCGTCCGATTTTCAGACCTTTGTAAAGGTTATGCTCCCGCAGGCGCTACCCGCAATCGTTTCGCTTATTATTCTGGCGGCGATAGGGCTATGGAACGATTACGAGCGCCCTTTGCTCTTCCTTTCGAATATGCCCACTCTTTCGGTGGGGCTGTATGAATTCAACCTTGATATGAAGTACAACGGGGACTATCCCACTTTGTTTGCGGGATTGTTTATTTCGGTATTGCCCATATTGATTATATTTATCGTGTTCCAGTCTACGATCATGAGCAATACGGTGGCAGGCGGACTGAAAGGCTGACGCCTTTTAAGTGCCTTGCACAAAAATTTAATATGTGAGGAAACGAAAATGAAAAACAAAAAAATGAAACTGGCGACTGCTCTTTTATCTTGCACTCTGGTGGCTCTCGTTCCGTCCTTTGCAGGCTGTAAATCCGGCCCCGACCTCAGCCGCTACGACAAGAACAAAATCGTGGAAATTAGTATGTGGAACTCTGGCGGCGGCACGCGGTACGTGCAGAATCTCATAGACAGATATATGGAATTGCATCCCGACACCTATCTGTCCATTACGCCGTCGGGAAATATGAATACCTTTTACGACACTATCACTGCGGGCGTGAGAGCGACTACGTTTGATTTGTATTTTTCTTACGGACCTAAGTACAGACAATACTTTGAGGGTCAGCATAAGAACGGCAACTATCTCGAAGATTTGTCGGGCGTTCTCAACGCAGTGCCCGAAGGGGAAACGGAGACGATAAAATCCAAATTTTCCAAGGATGTTCTGGAAGAAATAGCCGTGGGCGACAAGGTGTACGCGATGCCGTGGATCACTTACGGCTCAGGGTTAGTATACAACGTGAACGAGTTTGAAAAACATTCCGAATGGCAGCTTCCGAGAACCACTAACGAACTGCGCACCCTCGCCCTGCAAATCAAAGAGGACGGAAAGACTCCCTTCTTGCACAATAAGAGCAATTATTGGGAATATCTTTGGACGGTGTGGTGGGCGCAGTACAGCGGCACTTCCGCCTATAACGAAATGTTCAAGGAGAATTTTTACACCTATTTCGATGCAATGTCCAAGGACGGCTGGGATACCGAAGCGGATTACGTGGATCCGGGCGTAGAAAAGGCGCTCGACTGTCTGTATTCGCTCGTTTCTCCCGAGGGGTATACCCTGGATGGCTCCAACTCCACCGACCACACTATTTTGCAGACTTTGTTTTTGGGCGGCGAAGCTATGATGATGCCCAACGGCGGCTGGCTGGAAACGGAAATGTCCAAAAACGGGACAGATCTTTCCGATAAAAATTTCCGTATTATGAAAACGCCTGTTTTTTCCGGCGTGGTGGATGTTCTCGAACTGGATACCGAGGAAAAACTCATCGCCGTCATCGATTACGTGGACGACGGGGAGAAAGGCGAAAAGCCCGTCGGCATCAGCGACGAGGATATAGACAGGGTTAGGGAAATGCGCAATCTGACGTACACGAGCGGTATGGAAACGAATGCGTTTATCCCTTCCTATGCCGAAGGGAAAGAAACGGCGAAAGATTTCCTCAAATTCGTCTATTCGCAGGAGGGCGCGGAAATTATTTTAGAAACTAATCACCTCGTGCCCCTCTGGTATAAAGGGGATATAGGGGAAATAGACACTTCCAAGTGGTCGAATTTCTCGAAGTCGAACATCGAAAAGCAGGCGTCGGCGGTGTACGTCTATAAGTCCTATGTGCACCCTATCTTCTATAACACGTCGCGCACCAACGTATTTTACGAATCTCCCGAAATGAAGTTCACAGCGTCGTATGCGGGCGACAGGGAAAAGGTGAGTGCTTTCCTTTCCCGCGAGATAGGGCAGCTCAAAAAAGATTGGGCGCAGCTGAAAATGACCGCGGGACTTAGCGGAAATTAATGATTTTAAGGAGAAACGAGATGAGAAAGAAAAAAACGGGAGTGGCGCTCCTTGCCGCTGCGGCATTTTTGGGAATTTCAATGACGACGCTTGATGTTACTCACGTTTCCGCAGGCATGCTGAAAGAAACGCTGTTGGAGGACTCTTTTTCCTCCCTGCGACTGGACGAGGCGTCTTGGTATTCCAGCTCTTTTACGGGTATATCCTTAGGCGAAGGCTACACCGCCTATACCGCGAGGAAACCGTATACGGGCACGGGGCTTTCCTCGAAGAGCACGTTTACGGGTGGCGGCGCCATAGAGGTGGATGTGACCAAGATCGACTGGTCGGGGAACAGCGGAAATTTATGGCTGGCTTTCGGCGATTATAACGAGCCGTTTGCCAATGATATATGGACGGCGCAGAAAGCGGACGGAATCAAAATAAACTTCAATAAGGACGCCTCCCCTTACGCCTTTCGTATGTCCAGTCAGTATACGGCTTTGAAAGGCGTCGTGGACGGGAACGGAGAACTCCTTCCCACGCCTACGCCCTACGCTTTTACGGAGATTACGGCGCTTTCTAACGGGGTTGCCACGGATCTCATTCTCCGCAAGACGTTGCGCTTCGAATACGGGGCGGACGGGAGTTTCGCACTGAAAATGAAAGAGTTGGGAAGCGAGGAATCGTTTACGACGGTTGCTAAAAACGGCGACGTAAAACTCAAACCCTTCGCGTCGGGTAGCAAAGCATACGTCTTTTTCGACGAGGCGGGCGGTGCCGTGAAAGAGGGTGAGTTCAGCGATATGCGCGTGTACGACAGCGAAGGAAAGCTGACATCTTCCTTCGGGATGGATCCCGCCGCATCGTTTGATACGCATAAACATTCGAGTACGGAATTTGCCTCACTCGGTTCCAATCAGTTTCTCGTATTCGACGAGAATTACCAAAATAACAAGCCGCTGTTCGCTTCCAAAAAAATATACGTGGAGGCGGACGAAGATATTGCCGAAAGCGTGGCTACCGCAGAAGCGAAGATGTCGTTAAAATCTTTTAAGGGAGATAAAAGATTCGGACTTTTGCTGGGCGCGGAAAAACAGTCCTCGGGTAAAATCGGGGAGAAAGGGAGTTCCTTCTTCTACTTTGTCGCGGAGGGCGACGGATATGTTTACGGCATGGAAAATTACGACGAAGAGGGCGGAAAGTCCGTTGTGATAGAGGAAAGACCTCTGCCTGCCCAAAGCGACGATTTTACGCTTAAACTGGAAGCCGGCAGCGGCGGAACGTTCAAAGTTTCTTTCGACGGCGTTATCGACTATTCGGCGGACGTTGCCGATTTCAGCTACGCGGGCTATCTGGGATTCGCAATGGACGGTGCCGCGACGAACGCGGAAAACTACGTGAAGGTTTTGGTGGATTCCTTTTTCTTGAAAAACGTCTTTTACGACCGCCCCGAAAACACGAATATCGTCACCGATTTTTCTAATAACGAGTTCAATACCAACCTCTGGCAACTCAGTTCCAGCCCATATATGTCTACTTATACCAACGGCGTGTACGTCAAGAACGAAATGCTCTATTTCGACAACGTGGCAATGAACAGCTATCTTTCCACGAAGTACCGCTATTCGAATTTCGCTATGGAATACAGCATAGTGGACGTCAGGAGAGAGGCGGTGATAGATGAAGCTTCGGGAAAGCCGATTCTGCCCGTCTCCTCGTGGATAGGCGTGGTATTCGGCGCAAGCACGCCGAACGACGATTTCGGCAAAATGGTGGACAATATTCCCCTCGTTTATCTTGAAGTACCCGTGAACAAAAATACTTGGCAGAGGGATACGGACGTTTCGGGGAAACCTCTTCCCGCCCGACTGGTAATATCCGGCGTGGGGACGAGCCGAATGATCAATTTACCCGCAAAATACGACTTCTGGGCACTCGAAAACGAGGGAAAAGTCCTCAATGTGAGCATAAAGTCGGTAGACGGGCGATTGACCGTAGCCTTGAAGTACTCGACGGAGAAAGAGTACACCGTTATAGCCGAGCAGACCATGACCTCGGCCGTTTCGGGACATATCTATATCTGCGGTATGGGAGACAGTTACTTCTTGGCGGGAGTGTCCGAAGGCGCTACCTGTGGACATTTCGTCATAGACGATGTTTCTGTGACAAACCTCGATTCCCAAGGAAACGTTCTGACGGACGTAGAATTCAAGTCGAATAAAAATCCTAACGTTCCCGGCGATTACGAATATACGGGCGGGAGAAATGAAAAGGATTACAGACCGCAGGCGGATGTATCGGGCGGCGGTTGTTCGGGCGCAATCGGAACGAGCGCGGCGTTGTCGACGCTTATGCTCGGCGGATCGACTATGTTCCTTATAAGGAGGAAACGCAAATGAAAAGAAAAATATTTTCTGTAGTGTTGTCGGTTTTGCTTTTGACGGCGACGGGCTGTCAGTCGTCCGCCTCGGAACAAGTAGTAAAGGCTCCCATTTATCGGGCGGAGGAAGTATATAAATATACCTTCGACGCTTTGGGCGAGGACGTCATGCCCATAGGCGGTTATTACGCCCCCTTTGGAGGGTACGGACTCAACGGAGAATATATCGAGAGCACGATAACCGACGAGGTGTATAAGGGAATAGCGGACAGCGGACTCAATTTCATCATAGCGTCCACAATCGATTACAGCAGGGATCACGAAAACGCGGTGCTTTCTTATGAACTCGCCGAAAAGCACAACGTTATGCTGTTCATGCGCGATTCCTATTTATTCTGCCTTGATTCCCCGTATAAGGAAGCCATAGAAGCGGATAAATTTGCAAAGAGGCTGAAAGAGCATAAAAAATACTCTTCCTTTGCAGGGCTGTACGGACGCGACGAGCCATTCGGTTTTGAATTTCCCTACCTCAAACAGGTGAGCGAAAGATTTTACGACGTCGTGGGCGCGGATAATTCCACCGCTCTGTATTTTAATTCTCTTTCTTATCAGTGTTCAGACGGTATGCTGACCAACGGCTGGGGGGATGGGAATATGGAGGAGTCGTGGACGCTCGACATCTATCTCGACGAATATTTCAAAGCCACCAAGGGGGCTAAGTTCTACACTTACGACTTGTATCCGTTTATCAACGGCGGTAATTTCCGTAGCACCTACTTTGAAAATTTGCAGCTCGTTAAGGATCGTACGGCGGAGGAAAAATTGCCCTTTTTCACTTTCGTGCAGGGGGGAGGTAAATACGACAATCAGGAAGAGTACGACATACCCGACGAAGGAATGATGTGGTGGTCTATTTCCACTTCTCTCGCCTACGGCGCGAAAGGGTATCAGTTTTTCACCTACACCCATCCCGAAGTGTTCTTCAACGGAGAGAGCGGCACCTGCGGATTCATCGGTCGCTACGCCGAAAAGACGGAACGGTGGTACTACGCGCAGAACATCAACAGGCACACGGCTGCCATCGACCACGTGCTTCTCAACAGCGCGCATATGGGAATTATCGCGAACGGGGATTCTCCCGCGCCCATTCCCGAAAAGGGAAGACTGAAAAGTTTTAGGGCGCTTAAATCGGTGGAGGGCGACGATTCCATCGTGGGCTGTTTCGACTATAAGGGAAGAACCGCGTACTATGCGGTGAACAATTCCACGACCAAGGATAAGGCGAAAGTAGTTTTGAATTTCGATAACCGATACGCTTACGAGGTCATTCAAAACGCGAACAGTTACAGCCTTAAAGGGAAAAGTTTGACGTTGACACTGGCGCCGGGAGAAGGTGCGCTTGTCGTTTTGCAATAATGAAAAATCGCGCTCGCGGCGCTTGCCGCAGCGAGCGCGATTTTGATTGCGAGGTAACAATAAAAATGAAAAGACTGCATTTGATATGCAACGCGCATATCGACCCCATCTGGCAATGGACGTGGGACGAGGGACTGTCGTCCGCGATCGCGACTTTCAAAAGCGCGGCGGACCTCGCCGAGGAGTTCGATTATATCTTCTGTCACAACGAGGCTCTTTTATACGAGGCAATAGAGCTTTACGCGCCCGAGTTGTTTAAAAGGATACAAAACATCGTGGAGCGGGGAAGGTGGCGGATTATGGGCGGGTGGTATTTACAGCCCGACTGCCTGATGCCGTGCGGCGAGACCATCGTGCGGCAGATTGCATATGGGCGGAAATATTTCAAGGAAAAGTTCAACGCGGTACCCAGGGTTGCAACGAACTTCGATTCTTTCGGCCACAGCGTAGGTTTGGTGCAGATTTTGGCGAAAAGCGGATATACGGGATATATGACCTGCCGTCCTAACGGCGTTTTCCAGTTCGATTATCCCTCCCGATTTTTCCGCTGGACGGCGCCCGATGGCAGTAGCCTGATCGCAACGCAAAGCGCTTCTTATAATTCCGCTATGGGCGAAGCGGTTAAAAAAATAGAATGGGAAGCGCGCGGGGGAAACGTGGGCATGCTTGGCTCGGACGAGAGTACGGAGGCGGAGTTCGGTGATGAGGAGAGCGTGGACTACGTTCTGTGGGGGGTAGGCAACCACGGCGGCGGACCGTCGAGAAAGAATTTAAGTGAGATAGCAGCCCTGAAAATGGAGGGGATAGAGATTCTTCACAGCACGCCCGAAACGCTCTTTTCAGACGGAATAGAGGTAAAAGGGGAGGTAAAGCGGTCGCTGGTAACCTGTATGCCCGGGTGCTATTCCTCTATGATGAGAGTAAAACAAGCTTACCGAAAGACGGAAAATCTCTTTTACGCTACGGAAAAAATGCTCTCGACGGCTATGTTGTGCGGATTGAAACCTGATTTTAGAGAACTGTACGAAGCGGAGAAGAAATTGCTTTTGGCGAGCTTTCACGACATATTGCCCGGTACTTGCATCGAGGATGGTGAGCGCGAGGGGTTGGGACTGCTCGCCGCGGCGGAAAAATCCCTGAAAGATTACAGGACGCAGGCGTTTTTGTATCTGGTCACGAACGAGTCGACGGCAAAGGAAGGGGAGTTCCCCGTGTTTGTTTTTAATTATCACCCCTATGAAATAACGCTTCCTGTGGAAGCGGAGTTCTCTCTCGCCGACCAGAACTGGAGAGAGGATGCGCATTTCAGACCTCACGTTTACGACGAGGAGGGGAACGAACTTTGCTGTCAGCAGATCAAGGAGGAATCAACCCTCAATCTGGATTGGCGGAAACGCATCGTTTTTGAAGGGCGTTTAAAGCCGCTCGGCGTTACCCGTTTCACCGTAAAAGTGTGCCCCGAACCGCCGCTCGATAAATCCGCAAAGCCCGTTCCGATCGGGGAAATCCCGTCCTTGGCGCTTGAACTGTACGAGGACACAGCAGACCCTTGGGGAATGAGCGCGGAAGAATTGAAATCGATCGGGAAAAATCCCAAAGAGTTCGCCCTTATGTCCGCGCGGGAAGCAGGCAGATTTTGCGGGAGCGAAAAGGAACTCTCTTCCGTAAGAATCGTGGAAGAGGGGGAGGTTTTTACCTTGGCGGAGGCATTTCTCACGACGGAAGAAGCGAACGGGGTACTGCAATATAAGTCGTATAAAAACCAGCCGTACACCGACGTAAAGGTGACGGTGGAATTTTCGGGCAAGAATAAACTCGTCCGTTTGAGAATCCCTCTACCCGAGCGTTTCAAGAAGGGAAAAATCGTCGGGGACGGACCGTGCGTGTGGGAGGAAAAACCGAGTTCGGAATTTACTTTCCAGAAATGGTTGGGTGCAAAGTCGGGCGAAGAGATTTTCGCCATCATCAACGACGGCGTGTATGGCGGAAAGGCGGAAAATGGATATATTTATCTCACTCTGCTTCGCGGGGCGGGGTACTGTATGCACCCGATACCCAATCGCGAATTATACCCGAAAGACAGGTATCTGCCCCGCATCGAATGCGGACGATATGTTTATAATTTTCGACTGTACACGGGTACCGTGTACGAGGTGAACTCCATGGCGGAAGTGTTTAATCAGCCTCCTTACGCGGTGAACGTATTCCCCGTGGGCGGGGAAAGCAAAGTTGCGCCGCTGATTTTATCGGAAGGGAAGGTGAATGTCCTTTCGGTAAAGCCGAGCGAAAAGGGCAGGTATGTGTTCCGCCTTTATAACCCGAACGAAAAACCTTCGGAATTTTCTTTGAGGATAGGAGACGCTCTCGTGCGGGATATCGCAAAAGGGCGGGAAATCGTTTCCTGTGTATTTGAAAAGAATAAATGGCGGACAGAGCACGATTCTATGCCGATATAAAATAGGAGCGGAGAAAAAATGTTTGAATATATAAAAAGATTTGAGAGGTTGGGTTTCGGAATGTTCGTGCATTTCGGACTGTACAGCGTTTTGGGAAAGGGAGAGTGGTATCTTTCCACGGAAAAAATTTCTCCCGCCGAGTACGAGAATTTGACAAAACGCTTCAAGATAAAAGGAAACTGGGCAAAAGAGCTGGTGAATACGGCGAAGGCGGCGGGGTGTAAGTATATCACGCTCACGACTCGCCACCACGACGGATTTTCGCTGTACGACACGTGTGGATTAAACGATTACGACGCGCCGCACTCGGCATGCGGGAGGGATTTGATAAAAGAGTTTGTATCCGCGTGTCAAGCGGGCGGAATCGTGCCTTTCTTTTACCATACTCTTTTGGATTGGCGCAATCCCGATTATAAAAACGACTTCCCTGCGTATATCGAATATCTTATAAAAAGTATCGAAATCCTCTGTAAAAATTACGGAAAGATAGGGGGATTCTGGTTTGACGGAATGTGGGATAAACCCGACGATGACTGGCAGGAAGACAGGATATATAAAACGATACGTAAATACCAGCCGGAAACGATGATCATCAACAATACGGGGCTTTCGGAATTGGGAAAGGTAGGGCATTCCGAAATAGACAGCGTAACGTTCGAGAGGGGAGCTCCCTGTTTCGTGGACAATTCGGATAAAACACGCGCGGGTGAGATGTGCCAGATTTTGAACGATCACTGGGGGTATGCGAAAGAGGACTGCAATTATAAATCCGTGAAAGAGTTGATAGAAAATCTTATCGATTGTCGAAAATATAACTGCAATTTTCTTTTGAATACGGGTTTGAAGGGAAACGGTGGCGTAAACGGGACGGACAAGGCGATATTCGGAGAAATCGGCAAATGGCTGAAAGCGAATAGAGGTTTTATCTATCATATACGTTCGTCTAATGTGAAAGCGGAAAACGCGGAAATGGTGACGGACGGAGAGTATCATTACGCGATAATTAAAGACATGGGTATGAATTTGGATCCGAACGTGACGAAAACGGCGGGGAGTAGGAGGATAAAGGTTTACGGCGGGATAGAAAGCGCGGAATGGCTGGATAATGGGAAAGAGATAGAAGTAACGGACAATTCGTTTCCCGCGGAGCCTTTCGAATATGGAACAAGCTATACGGTAAGAGTGGCGAAAATAAAAATGAAATAAAAGGCTCGAATGTAAAAGTAAAATTCTGCTTTTTAGCAAAAAATTGAAAAACGGCAAAAATGGCGTTTTTTGCGAATACTTTTTGTTTCGTCCGAAAGTTTGTAATAAAAAGAACTTTTGGGAATGGAAAACGCTCGACGTATAGCGGAAGAAGAGTAAGAGGCGAGAAGAGAAGAAGGTAAATCGGTCAAGTTTACTTTCTGCGGAGAGTGTAAAATAAAGTGTGTAAGTTGAAAAAAATCAACTTATACGCTTTTTCTTTATGTAAAAGTGTGATAAAATAAAAAGGAGAAAAAACAAATGGAAGAATTCAAACAAATGGCAAAGAAAAAAGAGCCGACAAACGGCTAACTTATGGCAAAAGAAATCATCGCAAAATACAAGCCGAAGACGGTTGAGGATATGCAAAACGCCCTTAAAGATATTTTCGGTCCGATGTTCGAAGCAATGCTTACCGACAGGGTTTTGGAAGAACTGAACGAATGGCAAAACAGACCGCTTAAAAAGGTATATCCTTTCGTATTCGTAGACTGTATGTACGTAACGATATGAAAGGACTATGAAGTGAAAGAAACGGCGGTATACACCATTTTAGGCTGCGATTTACAGGGGAAAAAGGATATTTTAGGGCTTTGGCTTAACGAAACGGAGAGTAAAAACGTTTGGATGCAGATCTTCGACGAGATCAAAAAGCGGGGAGTGGAAGAGATATTTTTCATTTCTATGGACGGAGTAAGCGGACTTTCGGACGGGGCAAAATCCATATTTCCGAACGTAATCGTACAGAGGTGTATCGTGCATTTAATACGAAATTCCATTAAATACATACCGTCGAAAGATTACAAAGCGTTTACCTCACATCTGAAAAAGATATACGGCGCCCCGTCGTTAAAGGCAGCGGAAAACGAGTTTGAGAAGTTCAGACAGACTTGGAGCATGAATCCGGGGGCGGTCGACGTATGGGTTTGGAACTTTGAATACGGGGCTCAACTTTTTGATTACGGAAGCGCAATTCGCAAGGTAATGTACACTACGAACGCCGTTGAAAGTATCCATTCGAGTTTTCGGAAGGTAATGAAACAAGGCGCCTTCCATAACGAAAACGCCTTGCTCAAATTGCTTTATTTGCGAATCACGGAATTGTATGCCAAATGGAACGGTTCAAGCGTACTAAATTGGGCTATGGTAAGAAATCAACTTGCAGTCAATTCTAAGTTCCAACTCTTAATGCAAAAGTATGAAAATTTAATTTAAGCAAAATAACTTACACACTTTGCTTGACATTCCCAACCTGTATTTTCCTTTCGGCGACGCGAAGTTGGATATGGGGAAATTCGCTATATGGCGGTTGAAGGCGCGGGAAGTATTCGGTTGTATGTGGCTTTCGGACTACGTTGATAATCACCTCGGCGGGTTTATCACTCAATTTGCGGAACAAACGCAAGCATAAAAACAATAAATTTTAATGGTATCAATCGCGCCTATGGGGACGAAAAGATATCGTTAATCGGCTTATAGGCGTGGTTGTTACTCGAATAAGGAGAAAGAAAAAATGAAAACTCCGGTATCAGTTAAATACTCGTGGGGAATTTAGAAGAAGAATTATATTCAATATATGCAAATAGCGAGTTCGTTTTTAGAGTCCGAGAAATCGGACTCTTCGCTTTTAGCCGCTAAAATAAATTTCAGATTGCCCGTTTTTGTAGGTTTGTCAAACATATGAGACAAGGAAACGGAAAAAATTTTTAATTATGTAAAAGTCCGTCTTGTAAGTAATCTAAGATATACTGTTTTGGAGATTTTCAGTGCAAAGGACGCATAGGAAAAGAATTGTACCAACGAAGATGAACGGAAAGCTGCTTTTTGAAATCTTCAAAGGAATAAAATTTTTGAGTAGCATAAAAATATTCGTTATCCTTTCTATGAGATCTTTCCACCTTACCGTTATGTCTTGGGGTAAAAGGGCGAATAAGTTTATGTCTTATTCCTAACTCTTTGAGGCGTGCCTCAAAGAGCGAGATTTTTCCGGTTCTATAATAAATATTGGGGTATGAGAAAATATCTCAACATTTTTTCATAAAAGGGCATAAAAAAAGAAACATAAAAAGAAAAAATCCGTTATGATAAATTTATCACAACTAAAAAAAGGATTTTTCCTAAATTTCTATTAGCGGCGGAATGGTTGGAGGTAAGATTGCATTATTCAAGCATCCATTTTTTGGTTTGGGAGATTGTTTTATATTGCGACGGCGTTAGACCCGTTAATTTTTTAAATTGAAGAGAAAAATATTGGGGCGAATCAAAATTTAAAATCGCACTTATTTCTTTTAGCGTATATTTTCCTTCGATTATATATTCTTTTGCTTTTTGAATACGTAGATTAATCAAATAGTTTATTATAGAACAATTCATTGCTTTTGTAAACACGTTGGATATATGCGAAACGCTATAATGCAGATACTCGGCAATGTCATTGAGAGAAAGTTTTTCGGTAATATGTTTTTCTAAATAGTCGATGATAGAATGAACAAGGACCGAGTCTGTGATGAAATTTTCCTTGGAAATACTTGAATTTGTACGTGTATTTACCATTCTTTTTAAACCGATTAGAATTAATTCGATTAAGTTTGTCATGGTTTGATTTGACGCATAATCCACTTTTTCGTCAATGGGCAGAGAGGGTATGTGATTCTTACCCGAAAGACATTTAAATCCTTCGTTAGAGGCAATAGAGAGCATTTTTAACAGTATATCATTTGCGTCAATAGGGATATTATAAATATCGTTTAGAACCGTTTCGTCGTCAACGGCAAACGATAAGAAAAATGCGTGGCAGGAAACGTTATTGGCTTTGATTTTATGAAAATCCCAGGGCTTATGTAAAAACATTTGATGCTTTTTTAAAATAAATTCTTTATCGTCGAGAATAATGGTAACTTCCCCTTGATTGATGCATATTAATTCTATGGCTTCGTGGGACTCTCCGCGGAATTGATAATCCGGGGAATAGATGTAGGAATAAGCACTAAAAAGCTTGGTTATTGAAAATTCTTTGACGGGAAGAGTAGGCGTTAAATCAACCGGGTTTTTATGTATGTTTTTTTTGTTGTTCATTTTTACGTTCACATTCCTTTTTGTTATTCTATCATGTATAAGGTATTATGTCAAGCACTTATAACATAAAAGATTATTCTGTCAAAGAAAATATAAGACTTTATTTTTTTTTCATCCAAAAGTCTAAGATAATGTTAGCATATCATAAAATAATCATAACGCTTCCCGTTGTAGATATGATATAATAAAATCGATAAAAGCCAAAAGACGGAGGTTTTTTAATGAGTGATAAAAGTAATATTCAAATCATTGAAAATGAGGACGCTTTTGCAAAAGTGAAAAAGAAAACGAATAAAAAACGCCAACAAACAATGTTTTTGATTATGATTTTAGCGATTCCTATGCTGAATTGGTTGGTGTTTTGGTTGTATGTAAACATAAGCTCGTTTGTATTGGCGTTTCAAGATCCGCGGGGAAATTGGGATTTGATCAATTTCACTCTATTATGGGATGAGTTGACGTCGCCTTACGGCAACACGATAGGTATGGCATTAAAAAATACGTTGAAATATTTCTTAAGCAACGTATTTATAATTTTCCCCTTGTCTTTTGTCATAAGTTACTTTATTTATAAAAGAATTTTATGTTATAAATTTTTTAGAATTATTTATTTCTTACCCGCAATCGTATCGGGGGTGGCTTTAACAACGGTGTATTCTAATATGATATTGCCGCAAAGTCCTTTAGCTGCTTTTTTAATGAAAATGGGGGTTAACGTTCCGCCGGAAGGCTTCTTGATGAATCCGAAAACTGCCACTTCGGCAATCATAGTATATTGTATATGGACCGGTTTTTCAAGTAATACGATTTTAATGAGCGGGGCGATGGCACGTGTTCCCGTAGAGATATTAGAATCGGCTAAATTGGAAGGTTGTCCCCCGTTTAAAGAATTGGTGCTTTTAATTTTCCCGTTAATTTGGTCGTCCTTATCTACTATGTTAGTATTCTTACTTACGGGATTATTCAATGCAAGCGGACCGATTTTATTGTTTCATCCCGACGGCGCTTTTAATACGACGACGTTATCGTTTTGGATATTTAAGCAAGTCTACGGTGGCGGTCAATTAGGCGGAACGGGTAATTACGGCTTGGTTAGTTGCGCCGGATTGGTCTTTACGACAATCGGTATGCCGATAATACTATTTATTAGATGGGCGTTTGAAAAAATTCCTGCGGTTGAGTATTAAGGGGTGCGAAAGGATATGAAGCTATTTAAAAATAAAAACGAGGTTTCGTTGTTGTATAAAAGAACAAAAGGAGAAAAGGTACTCTATGCGATTATATTTCTTCTTTTTGCAGCGTACGCATTGTCTATGATTGTTCCTTTCGCATGGTTGCTTGTGAATTCATTGCAAAACCACATAATTTACGATATCAATAAGGCAAACGGCAGCATTTTTACGCTTCCCAAGAAACTTTATTTCGATAATTATATATTTTCATTCCAAAAGTTGGAAGCAAACGGTTCAAATATTTTTGCTATGTTTTTTAACAGCGTTTGGTATGTGGCGGCATATGTGGGCGGCAGCGTATTGATGAGTGCGTTTACGGGCTACGCGCTTTCCAAATATAAATTCAAATTAGGCGGAATGATTTACGCGATAATTATATTCTCCATGACTGTTCCTACGACGGGTACGACGGGCGCAACGTTTAAATTGGTAAACGACATTTTGAATATCTACGACACGCCGCTGTACGTCATACTGAAGCATCTTAACGGTACGGGTTTAAACTTTTTGATCATGTATGGTTTTTTTAGAAACGTATCGTGGAGTTATGCGGAGGCAGGGTTTATCGACGGCGCAAGTCATACGAAAGTATTCTTTCAAATTATGCTTCCGCAAGCGTTGCCTGCTATTGGTACTTTGTGTATTATGTCCGGAATCACGGCTTGGAACGAATATATGGAAGTATTGCTTTATATGCCGAGCTTTCCTACGATAGCGTCCGGTATGTATAGCTTGTCGAGAACGTTGCCCAGATTGGGTAATACCACGGGGTATTTTGCGGCGTTGGTTATTTCTTTGATGCCCATATTGATTGTATTTAGTATATTTTCTGACGTAATAATGAAAAACTTTAGCGTCGGCGGATTAAAAGGTTAAAAATAAAAAAGTAAAAATTAAGGAGGATTTTTATGAAAAAAATTATAGGTTCTATGTTGGCGGCTACGATTGTTTTCAGCTCAGTGGCTTTGACCGGTTGTAGCGGAAAAGGAAAGGTAAATTCCGAAAGTGAACAAACCTTGGAAATTTACGTTTACAACGCAGGTTATGGTACGGATTGGCTTTATGCAATCAAAGACGAATTCGTGAAAGAGGCTTGGGTGAAAGAAAAGTACCCCGAATTGGTGATTGATATTACGCAAAATGAAGTGGAAAAGTATGCGTCGGATATGTTGACGGCATCGGAAAGCACAAATAAGTTTGAAATTATTATGGGTCAAGTGTTAAATAAACATTTGGGTGCGAATGGTAAAGCGGAAGACCTTACGGATACGGTTTATAAAGCAACCGTATTCGGGGAAGACGTTACCGTTGAAGAAAAAATGTATGAATCTACAAGAAAATCCAACGTAGATGTAGATATCAACAAGGGCGAAAATGATTCGGATAAATACTACTCTTACGTTTATGCAGGCGGTATGACGGGAATTGTCTATAATGAGGACAAGCTTAACGCTTTGGGTAAATCCGTACCTAATACGACGGATGAATTGATTCAAATTTTGAAGGACGTGAAGGCGATGAATAGCGGGGATAATAAAAACACAAGCTATTCAAATTCGTATTCTTTCCTTACTTATGGCGCGTCCATATACACCAACTATGGTTTAAGTACGTGGTGGGCTCAATATCAAGGCTCGCAAGGATACGTCAATTTCTTTAACGGATACGATGAATCCACGAACTCCATTTCATCGTCGGTATTGTCTCAAGAAGGCAGATTGGAGTCGTTAAAGGTCCTTGAAGAGATTATGTCGAAGAATAACGGATATACGAATTTGAATCCCAGCAGCGGTCGTGAAGCGTATAGAGAAACTCAAAACAATTTGCTTTTGGGTAAAGGCTTATTTATGGCAAACGGCGACTGGTTTGACAACGAAATGAAAGTTTTTAGAGAAGGTTTAATCTCTGCGAACGGTAGATGCGATACGATTAAAATGATGAAAACGCCTGTGATTAGTTCCATTATTAAGCAAACGTCTACTATCAACGATGACAAAACTTTAAGCGCTGTAATTACGGCTATCGATAATGGAGAGACGTCGTATCCGAACGTGTCTGCGGAAGATTTCCAACGCATTTTGAAAGCGCGTGTTTGCGTTTATTCTATTGGACCCGGACATAATGCGGTTGTACCCAAGACGGCAAAGGCTAAAACGTTGGCTTACGATTTCTTGATTTACATGGCTACCGATAAAGCAAACGAAGCGTATATTAAAGCAACGAACGGCGCGTCCTTGCCCTTTAACTATGATTGCAAAGCAAAAAATCCGACGTTGTTTGAATCGTTGTCTCCTATGCAAAAGGATAGATTGGAGTTTTTTAACAATTATCAAACAGAAGTAGATATTTTACCTGCTACGGCGGCTTTCCCCTTGGTATTGTTCGGTGGATTGGCTCCTTATAAGTCGTGCGGGGATCAGCCCGGCTATCATTTCTTGAACGGGGATAGCAAAGGATCTTATGCAACTTTGGCAGAAAAAATCTTCTATGACGATGTCAATTATTGGACGGAAGAATTTGATAGAAGATGGAATAATGCGTTGGCTTTGGCGGGTTTATAATAGAAACAAGCACATTTAAATAATAAGGGAAAAAATACGTGATGAAATGCAAGTTTTATTTAAAAGCGGTTGCGGTTTTACTGTCGGTAGGATTGCTTTGTCCTGTTGTATCCGGTTTGTATGATGTTGCAGCTGCAAGTGCGGAGGATATAGAGTTTTGGAGTACGTTTGCAACGGAAAAAGTATTGCAAGACGAACATGGTATTTATACTAAAAAGGAAGCGGTTGTAAAGGTTGAAGCGTGCAAAGGCGAATATGAAAGCACGCAATTGATTATGACTGCGAAAAAGAATATAAAAAAATATACCGTAGAAACTCTTGATTTGACTTCCGGCGAGCATGTTTTTGAAAAATCGAGAATAGAGGTTTATCATCAAAAATATATTACCGTTGAAAATATTTTCGATCAAAACGGTATGCCCGCCGGCAATTATCCCGATGCGCTTTTGCCCATTGAAACGGCGGTAAAGTATAAGGAAAATAATATACAAGATGGCAACAATCAAGGATTGTTCATCACATTTAACGTGCCTGTAAGTCAACCCGCAGGCGTTTATACGGGGAATATTAAAATAAGCTTTGACGGCGCAATGAAAACCATTCCCGTTACTTTGACGGTGTACGATTTAGAAGTAAGTCAAACGACGCACTCTAAATCGAAATTTAATACGACGTTCCATACTTATTTAGGTGAATTGGACAGTACGCAGGAAATGATAGATTCGTATATTGCGAAGATGGCGGAATATCGTCTTTCTCCCGGTACCGTAATGCATGGATCTGCGATCAATACTTCAAGAGAATGTATGGAATATTACGTAGACAAGGCTTACGAAATTGTACAAAATCCGAAAACGAGCAATTTTAATATTCCGTATTTCACGGCACAAAGAAACGGACAAAAAACCTTTGATCGCAATCTTTTCATTATGTACGTTGAAGGGATTTTGGAAAAGAGTTTTGCTACGGGGTTCAATTTAATGGCAAAAACAATTTTTTCTTGCGGTTTGATTGACGAACCCGATTTGTTCGGTTTAATGGATAGGGTTCCCGTCGTTTGTGAAGACTTCAAACTTGGCGTTAACGCAAGTTTAGGTAAAGTTGCAACTATTGCAAGCAAATATAATGCAAGCCCTGAATTTGTCGAGCAGGTTAGAAAAGCGTTAGAAGATTTACCTTTGATTGTATCGATGCCTTACAAGGAAGAGGCGGTGGAAATGGGCGTTGAAACATTCTGTCCTTATGCCAGCGAGTACGATTCGGAAATGCAAAGGGAAAAATACGCCGATCAAGAGCAACGTTGGTGGTATACTTGTATTAAACCTCGTCCGCCGTATCCCGGATATCATTTGGAAGACACTTTGATTTCCGCCAGAAGTTTAAGTTGGATGATGAGCGAATACGATGTGATCGGGAACTTCTTCTGGGCAGTAGACGTGTATGCTAAATACGATGGGAAGAATTATCAATTCATCGATGATTATTATCAAGTCGCGGATAGATATCCTCAAGCAAACGGAGACGGGTTCTTATTCTATCCCGGTTCGCCTTATGGGTTGGACGCGCCTTTGGCAAGTATGCGTTTAGAAGCGATTCGTGACGGAAACGAAGAATACGAGTTATTGTACGCATTAGATAATATCTATAAAGATTTGGGATTTGATTTTAGTTCGGTACAAAGAAATATTTCGTCTTTAATTTATTCCGGGGTAAAGGTAGCGTCAACTTCTCAAATGTTTTACAATTCCAGACAAGCTTTGATCAACTTGGCGTTGTTGGCAAATTCGGAGGCGAAAACTTGCGTACTAGACGTAACGGATGACAATTACGGTCATATTACTTATAAGGTGTATTCGGAACGCGATTTATATTCCGACGGCGTAAAACTTACGAACGGAGTTTCTTATAACAATGGTAAGATTTATGAAGTAAAGGTAAATTTAAATAAAACCGACAATGTCGTTAATTTCGGAAACAAGCTTGGCGATAGGGAATTCTGGTTTAATTTCAATTTAGGCGGCGAGGCAACGGTTTTTGACTGCGAAGATTTACAGTCCGGCTTTGCTTCTATGGGCGCAAACGTAAGCGTTACGTTGGAAAATATTGAGCAAGCCGATATGGTGAAATTGAACGTAGATAAGGTTACCGATAAGCACCAAAACATTAAATTCCAAAATGCGACGTTAAATGCGATAACGAATGCGACGAATAAGGTTATCATACGGATATACAATCCGACGGATACAACGATTCCGTTTAGATTGCAAGCGAAATTCACGGGGTATAAACTTAACATAGAGTTGAATAGTCAAGAATTGAAGCCGGGCATGAATGAAATAGCTGTAAACAGTATTGGTTGCTTTAATTGGAAAAAATATCAAAAGCTTGACTACTTAATCATGTACTTTAGCCAAAGCAACAAAGGCGAAAATGAATCTAAAACAATCTACGTAAAAGATATCGTGGTTTATCAAAACTAAGGGAGGGGGAGTTATGAAGAAGATTTTTAAATTTTTAACGGCAACCTTCCTGATAATGACAACCTGTGTTTCGACGGTTTTAGTTTCTTGTAAGGACAAACCAACCGAACAGGTCGATCCTGCCAAACAAGACGTATTGTTTGCCGATTTTGAAGCTTGGGCGCCCGATTTACAAATGGCGCGCCATATGAACGGTTTTGGAAAATTGTCCTTAAACGAAGATAAAACGTATGTATCCCACGGCGAAAAGTCTGTAAGACTTGACCCGTTGGGATGGTACGGCGCAGGTAGCTTACCGTTAGTATTTTTTCCGACTCAATCAACGTCGTTTCATTACAATTATGCGGATTTTTCTTATACGGATTATATATCTTTCGATATTTATAACGCAAATGAGGAAGAGAAAACGATTGAGGTCGGTTTAGTCGGCAGCATAACGAGCATTACGGATATCAACAGGGTAGGAAAGAAAAATTACACGTTGAAAAAAGGTTGGAATAAGCTGGTTTATTACGTAGAAGCCGCGATTATATCGGTAAATGCGGATATAACAAACGTTCAAGGGCTTTATTTCTGTTTTGAAAACGCTAAATCGCTTAACGTTACGGATTCTACCCCCAAATATTATTTAGATAATATCAATTTTATTAAAAAAGAAGAAAAATCCGAAACGACCTTTGATATTGAACTTGACGCTTATGAAATTGCCGATTTCGAGAGAAATTATCAAAAATATATGGTTTCAAACGATAACCCGAGTACGATGGAAATTGTAACCGCAAGTCAATACGGCATTACGGCGCCTTCGGGAACAAAGGTATTGAGAGTGGTGTTAAACGGCGTTAACACGAATTTCTGGAAAAATTTTAAAATAGCGGAAACTTTGGTTCGCGCAACGGAATTATACAATATGTCCGCTGAAGACGCTAATTACGCGTACATTTGTTTTGAAACGTACAATAACACGGATAAAGTGTATAATCTTCCCTTAGATTACACGATGGGCGGAAACGGGAAAACGTTCTTATCCACCTCCAACTATTGTCATCCGGGAGAATGGACGTCTTATGAATACAAAGTGTCCGATATCTTGAAGATACAACCTAATTTCTTGAAAAATCCGGGGCAATTATTGCTTGCTTATAAAGATGATTGCATGGAAAACAGAGAATTTTTCTTTGATAATTTTAGAATTGAAATTAGGAAATAACATTATGATAAAAAAATATTATGATAGGAGAATAAAAATGAAAAAAATTAAGAATCTTATTTGTCTACTGTTTGGTTGCGTATTGTTCTCTTTGTTTTTTGCTTGTACAGGGGAAAAGAAGACGGTGGAATTGGTTGATTTTGAAAATCAATCGCATACCGTTAATTTAGGAGAAATGTATACGATTGACTTAACCAGCGTGCGGGATAAAGACGGAAATACCTATAGAGTTCTTTATGAAGTAAAAACAAAAAGCGGCGGCAGCGTTTCTGTTTTAGAAAACGTTTTTGATATTACCGACGTAGAAGGCTATGTGATTACTTATACCGTCCATGTCGATAAAAAAACAACATTTACAAAAACAGACACTTTGCAGGTAGTGGATCTTGGCTCGCCGTCGATTCGCATTAATAAGCCGAGCGAAGGCGTTGTCGACGTATTGTATACGTTGCCTGCGATTTCAGTTGCCGATTTAAGCGGAAACATTACGTCGAAAGAAGTAAGAGTATATTTCGTGGACGGGGAAAGCTTGACGGAAGTAGCGTTGACGGAAACGGGAGACGGCTATACGTTTACGCCCGATAAACCGGGAAATTACAGAATAAGCGTAACGGCTACGGACGGAAGCTCTAATACGGCAACGGCAACGATAGATTTCTTTGTCGGGGATACTATTTTGGAGGGGGAAGTTATTCATTTTGCAAATTATTCAAGTGCAACGCAATACGCTTTCAATAAGCCCGTAACAGCAGAGATAGTTGACGATGATGAATATGGTAAGGTTCTGAGCGTAAAACATACTGGCAGCGAATGGGTAAATATGTCCATTACGCCGAGATTGCCGCTCTCAGATTATGAAAAATTTGATTTTGTAGAATTTTACGTGTATTTAGACGCGTTGGATGATTCACAAGTAAATTTGAGCTTGTTTAACGAGGTGGAATATCGTGAAACCTTCAAGGCGGATACATGGTATAAGGTATCCATTCCTATGGAAGTATTCTTGTCGAAAATGAGCAATGCTAATCAGATTTTCATTCCCGTAAACTTCAACAGTGTAACTTCTGAAAACCATAAAGAGCTGGTAGAATTGAAAATTTCAAACATTATGGCTAAATATTCCGCAGCCTTCCAAGTGGAATGCGACGCGCCTAACATCATGAGCGGCGAGACGACGGAAGTGACGTTTACGGTTTCTTCAAAGTATGAAGTTGTTCCTGAGTTTAAGTTGGAAGTCGTAAATGCGGATACGAAAGAAGTTCAAACGGTGAAATCCGTTGAGGGAAACGTTATTAAATATGATTTGGTAAAGGGTAGTTATACCTATAAAATCGTAAGCGACAACGATTTGTATATCGGTGAGGTAAACGGTGAATTTATTGTAGATACAGCAACAAAAATCGAACTTCCCGTTGTTCCCACCGACGTGGTGGCAGGTGCAGAATTTATCATTCCTGACGCTAAGGTTACGGTAAACGGAGTGGAAACGAGCAACGTTCCCCAAAAGGACGTTAAGTTTATTAGTAAGTATACAAATAAAGAAGAAGTAGTAAGCGGTAATTCTTTTACGCCGTCTAACAGCGGTGTAATCGTGCTTACTTATACATATGAAGGGGCTGTCGCTAAAACGCTTCAAATCAACGTTACGCGTAAAGCGGTGAGTCAAACTTTTGCATTGGATATGACGAATAGCGACGTTTTAGGTGATCTTCAAGTTGCCGCAAACAACGTTGTAACTTACGTGCCTGCAACTGCGACTCAAGAAAGTTATATTAGTTGGAGCATTAAAGATAATGCTAAAATTACTTGGCAAATGTTCAGATTGCAATCGACGGTTAGTACGGACATTCTTGCCGAATACGACTACGTAACCATAAGAGTAAAAGCGGTTTCTCCCAATGGCACTTACAGATGGAGAGTATTGAGCTGTTCGGACAAGTTCCTTGTGGGTGCGGCTGCGCCGAATTATCAAGACGAAAACAGACTTTCTTTGAACGAATGGCACGAATTGCATATTCCGATGTCGGCGTTCTTGGAAGGCGGTAATGGTTTAACGAAAAAATTCCTTTCCGTAACGTTTAATTCGTCCAAAGACGGCAATGCGGATAACGTGCAAGAAGTACAGATTGCAGGATTTGAGTTAAAGAAGAAAGCAGAATTTACGCTTTCGATGGATAAATCCGCTTTTACGAATGACGAAAAAATTGTTGTGAACGTGGCAACCCAAAGCTCTATAGACTACAAGGTTAACGTGATGAACGGTAATGAAGTTGTGAAGTCTTTTGATAAAACAGCGGACGGCGTTTACGAGTGGAGCGATTTGGCAAAAGCAACCGGTGAATATACGGTAAAGATTGTCGGATTGACGAAAGGATATATTGTAAGTCAAAATGACGTTGAATTTAAGATAGCGTCGTATGAAATCAAGCTTGGCAATTACAATGAGAACGTATTCGTCGGGGATACGATTGATTTGGATTTAGCAAAGGTTTACTGTGGTGATCAAGCAACGGATGAAACGGTAACCCGTAATGCAAAATATACCTATGTATACAACAACGAAAAAATTGAAGTAACGGAAGATACTTTTACGCCTGATCTTTCGGGTAGATTGTTGATTACCTATTCTTACGAAGGCGCAAACGACGCAAGCGTTGAAATTATTGTGCAGAAAAAGTTATCGGAAACGACGCTTTTGAATATCGATTCGCCTGATTCGGTAGTGGGTCATATCATATCGAGCGGTACCTCTTTGTCGTACGTGGCAAAGACGGACAGCGAAAGAGCGTATTTAAGTTGGACGGCAACAGGTACGACGAGTTGGTCTGCTTTTGCTTTTACCCCCGAAATGAGCGAAACGGATATTGCAAAATACGATTACGTTCGCGTTTACTTATATGCGAAATCAAGCACGGCGGGAACGTTTAAGGCTTTCGTGGCTTCCGATTTGGCGAATACGGCGAAATTGCCCAAGAACGAATGGGTGTACGTTGACGTTAAAATTTCTTCATTCCTGATGGGATATAAAGCAAAATTCCTGAATATTTCGTTTAATTCAACGGCGGCTAATTTTGCACAAGTTTCCGAGTTGAGAATAGGCGGAATCGAAGCGAGAACGTTCGACGAAACGACGAATACGCTTGATAACAAGTTTATTGATATGAGTGCGGATTGTTCAAGTAATTTTGTTAGTACGGCAGCAAATGCAGTTGTAACGTATAACGCTGGAAATCCCGAAGATACCGTATATACGGGCGGATATATTTCTTGGAAAGCAAGCGTAACTTCTTCGTTCTGGGCAAACTTGAAAATCAATTCTACGTTTGACTTGAACGCATTGAATCTTACGGATTACGAGTACGTTTCCGTGTGGCTGAATATGACATCTACGGCAGACTATGGTAATATTTCATTATACAAGAGCAAAGACGTAGAAAACGGCGTTCCTAATAAAATATCTCTTGAAACGAATAAATGGGTACAAGTCAAGATTTCCTTGCAAACGTTTATCTTAAAACAATACGGTGTAATTAATCCCGGTTATTGGATGTCAATTAACTTCAACAATGCAACTTCAATGAATCATAAGGGCGTAACCGAAGTGAAAATCGGTCAAATTACTTTTGAGAAATTTGATACAAGCGTAAAGGTTGAAGAAGGAAAACTTAACGTAAGCGGATCGAATCTTTCTAACGTAGAGATTTACGACGCAAATAACAAGAAAGTCGATTATACGTTTGTGAAGAATGCACAAGGTCTTTATACGATTGAAGGCTTGGCGGCAGGCAATTACAAAGTGGTAGTAACCAATAGCGTTGACTTCTATAATTACAACGATAGTTGTAACGCGTTCGGTCCTGTAGTAACGAAGTCGTTTAAGAAAACTTATTCTATTGCGATAGTTTAATCTAAAAAATGGTTTTGGGATAGGTTATTACAAACCTATCCCAAAATAAAAAAAGGTGCATTATGAGATTTCAATATTTAGGAACGGCGGCGGCGGAAGGATTCCCTGCAATTTTTTGTAATTGTGAATATTGTCAAAATGCTCGTCGGTTAAAAGGAAAGAATATTAGAACTCGTTCGCAGGCAATCATTGACGAGAAACTTTTGTTGGATTTTCCCGCGGATACGTATTATCATGTATTTCAGTACGGGCTTGATTTGAGTAAAGTGAAATACATTTTATTCACACATTCTCATATAGATCATTGCAGTATCGACGATATTACTATGCGGGGTTTAGCTTATGCGCATAATATGGCGGAAAAGAAAGTGTACGTATATGGAAATGAAGCAGTTAAAAAAAAATTTGACAAAGCGTATAACGAAATGTATCAAGCCATAAAGGATTGCTATGAATTTATACTTATCAAAGAGTATGAAAAGCTGTATTTAGACGAATACGTTGTTACGCCTATTCGCGCAAGGCATATGAAAAACGAAAATTGCTTTATTTATCTTATTCAAAAGGGAAATAAAAGTATTTTATATGCGAACGACACGGGATACTTATATGAAGATGCCTTTGAATATTTGCTCAAAAACAAAATCCGGTTGGATTTTGTAAGCTTGGATTGTACGATGGTAAACAACCCGATAAAAGATACGGAAGGACATATGGGCTTTGACGGTTGTAATAGGGTTGCATTGAAATTGAAAGAAATGGGCGTTGTTGACGAGAATACGCAAATATATGTAAATCATTTCTCGCATAACGGAAACCCTTTACAGGATAATTTAGAGAAAATTGCCGCCCCGTTTGGTTTAAAAGTTTCGTTTGACGGGTTGGAAATAGAGTTGGTTTAAGGTGAAGTTGAAGTATGAAAAAATCTATTGTAATTTTCGGCTATGGACAAAGAGGCAAAATTTATGCGAATTATAGCAAATTCAGAGAAGAGGAATTTAAAATAGTCGCTATTATAGAAAATAATCCTAAAAAAACGGATGAAATAAGAAGAGAATATAATTGTCCGTTTTTTAGTGATTATAGAGATTTTTTAAAAGCCAATATAAAGGCGGATATCGTGGCGATTGCTACGCAGGACGCTGATCACAAAGAACATGCGATCGCGTTCTTAGAAAAGGGCTATGATTTGCTTTTGGAAAAACCGATTGCGAATTCCCTTGAGGACGTTTTGGCAATTTACGAAGCCGCTATGCGTTACAATCGTAAGGTTATTGTTTGCCACGTATTAAGATATACGCCTTTTTACCGTAAGGTGAAAGAAATTGTTGAAAGCGGTGAATTGGGAGATATCATCAATGTGAGCGCAAGTGAAAACGTGGGATTTTATCATCAAGCGCATTCGTTCGTAAGAGGACCTTGGAAAAATTCGTTGGAATCTTCTCCGATGATTTTGGCAAAGTGTTGTCACGATATGGATATTTTGCGTTGGATCATAGACAAGAAATGCGTAAACGTCGCGTCGTTTGGGGATTTATCCTTTTTCAAAAAAGAAAATCAACCTGTAGGCGCAAGCGCGTATTGCTCCGATTGCCGCATACAAGATTGCGTATACAAAGCGCAAAAACTTTATGTGGAGTATCCGTGGATGTCCCGCTATTATAACAGAAAGGAAGACACGGAAGAAAATATTTTAAACGAGCTTGTTCACACGGATTATGATAGGTGCGTTTTTGATAGCGATAACAACGTTGTAGATCATCAATGCACGATTCTTCAATTTGAGGGCGGAGTAGTTGCTACGCACACAATGACGGCGTTTAGTAAAGAAATTTATAGGGATTTGAAAATTCACGGGACGAAGGCGGAGCTTTGCGGGAACGTGGAAAGGAACGAGCTGGAATTGCGTGTATTCGGGAAAGACGTTCAAAAAGTGGATTTAGGTAAGGGCGACGTTGCTTATGGCGGACATGCCGGTGGCGATATGGGCTTAATGCACGAACTTTATTTGTACCTTAACGGAGAAAAGACAAGCGGAATCAGCTGCATTGACATATCGATTGATAGTCATAAAATGGCTTTTGCCGCAGAAGAATCAAGACTTACAAAAACAATTGTTGCGTTATAATTTTTTAAGCGAGTAAGTAAGCAAGTAAAACATTTAGCAAGTAGAATGATTATGGATATTAAAATTGTAAGCTCGTTAGATAAGGTTTTTGCTCATTTTGGTCCAACTCTATTTATAGAAGAATATTCGATGTTGAAAAATGAGCGTTATCATTTACAGCTGTGCATCTACAACGACGAATGGCGCAAGACGGAAGTAAAGGTAGAGGTCAAGGGTTCTTTGTCTAAATACTGTCAATTGAGAATAGTCGATAACGTTCCGGCAGAAACAACGAATTACAGCTCAAGTGATGACTATTATATTTTCGATAGAGGCGAGTCAAGACTCTATCCGGATATACTGCGTCCGTTTGAATACGGCGACGTTATGATTCCGAGTAAGCAATGGAAGAGCGTTTGGTGTACCATACATTGTCCGAGTGGTTTACCAACGGGAAAACATACTCTTATTTTTGCGGTTGATGTACCTGAAAAGGATACGATGACGGCAGAATTAAATGTAGAAGTTATGGACGTAAGCCTGCCGGAAAGTGATTTGTTTTATACAAATTGGTTTCACTATGACGGGATTGCAAATTACTTAAATTGTTGGAAAGCTTTATTGGGCGCGAAAAGGTTTTGGAACTTTTGCATAACGAAGGTGTTCGCGGTTGGAAAGAATATCCGAGAGATGCGAAATGGCATATTATGTTCCGTGAAAAATTGAATAAAATGGTTGGAGAATATTGTAGATAGACCGTTTTGGAGAAGACGCTATGAGACGAAAAGTTTTTGTTTTTACGATAGACGATAATATTCGTTTTTTTCGCGAATTGAGTGAAAATAATAGCAGAAGCCTTTTTATGCATCCGTATTTAAAGATGCTAAAGGAATTTAATGAACAGTATGGTGTAAAAATACAATTAAATTTGTTCTATCAAGATACGGCCTTTAATCTTTCTTCCTTTTCCGAACAATATCGAAAAGAATGGAAGGATAACGCCGATTGGTTAAAAATGTCCTTTCATTCTAAGTTGGAAAATCCATATCCCTATGAATCAGCGGCTTATGAGCAGGTTTATAACGAATGTAATGCGGTGCAAAGTGAGATTTTACGCTTTGCAGGGAGTGAAAGTTTAGCTGCTACGACAACGATTCATTGCACGAAAATAACGGCGGAGGGATTGAATGCTTTGAAGAATTTGGGGGTAAAAGGTTTATTGGGACTATACGGTAATTCTGCAATGCCTAAAAAATCTTATTTAACTTCCGAGGCGGATTCTGAAAGGATAAGAGCCGGCGAAATTGTAAGCGTTGATAAAATTGCATATGCGGGGATTGACGTTATATTAAATTGTTTTAGTTGTGCCGGTAATCTCCGACAGTTGCAAAATTTACAGGATCGTGACGTGGTGAAAATTATGATTCACGAACAGTATTTTTATGAGGATTATGCTCAATATCAGGCTGATTTTCGAAAAAAGTTGGAACAGGCGTTTGAGTTTTTAATCGAGAAGGGATTTGTTTCTTGTTTTTTTGAGGAATTATTATAATATCGGAAACAGTTTTTTTCAAGATGCACAAAGAAGCCTGCAAAAACGGGCGAACAAAGACGAAGAAAATTAAAAAAATACGTATAAACCCTTTCAAAATAATGCGCCTCCAAAAGTTTGTTTGACTTTTGGAGGCGCATATCATATATGCAGAGCTCATTCGCATGTTTACGATTCTTTTGTCTGAAATTTTGGATTTACTTTCAGCTTTAGAGGAAGGTTATAAAGATTTCAGATATTGCAAACTCTTTTCTGCACATTCCAAACTTGTAAGTCCTTCGATGGGAACGTCTTGTTCTATAACCAACCAACGAACGTCGCATTCGTCGCAAGCCGCTAAAATTTCAGGGAAATTCTGTACGCCTGCGCCTAAATGACGGAATGCAAAACATTGCTTATCTGCCTTTTTGCCGTCGTCTTTTATGCCGATGAGAGAATACATGTTTTCACTCTTTTGACCTACAAAGTCTTTGAGGTGGACAATTTCACATCTGCCGTTATATTTGCGGATATAATCGGCGGGGTTTTCGCCGCCGACGTTTACCCAACAGGTGTCTAATTCGGTTTGGAGCAGATTGGCGGGAACTTCCTTATAAAGAACGTCTAAGGCGTATTCGCCGTTGATTTTCTCAAATTCAAAGTCGTGGTTATGGTAAGCCAATTTCATTCCGAGTTCGTTTGCCTTGGCACCGATTTTTTTCGCGCTTTCGATAAGCTCTCCGAATTTATCTCCGCCTGAACGGTGCTCGGGATTTACGTAGGGAATTATCACGTATTCGCAACCTATTTCACGATAGGTTTTTAAAATCTCGATATCGTTGATCATATCGGTAAGCCCGCTTATGAAATGGAGATAGAGAATACTCTTAAAGCCGAGCAGAAAGCGGTGGGCGGGTATATCGAAGTAGTGCCGTTAGATAATGAAAAACTTCTTATTTGTAACGAAGAAGGCAAATTAAACGGAATGCGTGGAAACAGACGGATCGGAAACGATGTAATTGCCGGTCCGTTTTTCATTGTCGGCGAAGACGGCGACGAATTCCGTTCGCTTACCGACGAAGAAGTAAAGAAAAGTCTCAAAAGGTTTGCAGAACCCGAAGAGATATCGCAGGAAGAAGTCGAAAACGCGATGTCTGCGGGCGTTATGTTTTTCGGATAAAGGGGGTGGATAGAAAAACGAAAAGGGCGGATGAACGTATGAAAAAGAAAGTATATATCTGCGCTCCGCTCGGCGGAAACGTCAAGGAAAATTTAGAAAACGCGGTTTTGTATACAAAGTACGCGTTAAAGCAGGGAGTTGCGCCTATAACGACTCATTTCTATGCGCTATGTCTGGACGACGACAACCCGCAGGAGCGGGCGTTGGGAATGAGCGCGGGGATGAGCCTGTTATGGTATTGCGACGAACTTTGGGTATTTGGGGACGTGATTTCGAACGGAATGAAAGAAGAAATAAAATTCTGCGAGAACTTGCGAATTCCCGTAAAACGCGTGTCAAACGCGGAAGTAACGAAATTTTTGAAAAGGAGCAAAAGTTATGATCAAAGCGAAAGTAAATCATACGAGAAGAACGCGGTGGATGATAATGTCGGTTGTGCTTTTACTGCTGGTGGCGATAAGTATCTCTCAGCCGCGGATATCGGCGTTTGCCGCTTCGACTAAGCTGGGCGACGTGGCGGGTGCGGTGGAACAGACGTGGACGACGGCGAAAGAACAGATAAAAAGGGTGGTAAACAACGTAATCTTCCCCGTGGTGGATATGATTCTCGCGGTGTTGTTTTTCGTAAAACTCGGTACGGCGTATTTCGATTACCGAAAGCATGGGCAGTTCGAGTTCACCGCGCCGTGTATATTGTTTGCGTGTCTTGTGTTTACGCTTACCGCGCCGCTGTATATCTGGAAAATACTCGGATAAGGGGGTAAAGCGAAATGTTTGGATGGTTGCAAGATCTTCTGCGTTCGATCGTAGACGCGATCACGGGCGGTTTTGCGAGCGCGGCAAAAGCGATTTCGGATTCTATCTGGAACGCGATGATGCGGTGGCTGTATAACAGCGTTTACAGTGCTATAGCGGACTTTTTCACGATGATGGGGAATATGGGCGCGGAGATATTCGATCTCGCCTGGATAAGGGCAATCGTGCAATTGTTTACGCTGTTCGGCTGGGGTTTGTTCACGGCGGGGGCAGTTGTCGCTATTTTCGATTTAGCCGTAGAGTACCAAAGCGGAAGAGCGAATATAAAGAATACGCTGCTCAATATATTAAAAGGCTTTTTCGCATGTTCGCTGATAGGGCTCGTGCCGATAGAATTATATAAATTCTGCATATCGCTACAAAACACGTTTGCGGGAGAACTCGCGCGGATCTTCTCGTGGCAAAGCGGAATCGATTTTTCGTCGCGTGCGACGATTGTGCTCGGAAACACGTTCGCGCCGCTGAAAGCCGCGGGCAATCTGCTTTTGAACGTGTGCCTGTTAATCGCGTTCGCGTATTGCGTGATAAAAGTATTTTTTCAGAATATCAAGCGCGGGGGAATCCTGCTTGTACAAATGTCGGTAGGCTCGCTGTATATGTTTTCCGTGCCGAGAGGGTATACTGACGGGTTTGTGCAATGGATGAAACAAGTCGCCGCGCTGTGTCTGACGGCGTTTATGCAGACGACGTTGTTGTTCGCGGGGCTGATGACGTTTTCGGTGAATATGCTGCTGGGGCTTGGAATAATGCTTGCGGCGAGCGAAGTGCCGAGAATCGCGCAACAGTTCGGGCTTGACAGTTCGACGAAATTCAATATGATGAACGTGGTACACGCGACGACCACGGCGATCAATTTAAGCCGAGCCATAGCAAGGAGCGGGAAGTAATTATGAAAAGAAAAAGGTTAGTTGTTTTCGCGGCGATCAATCTTTTTCTGCTTTTCGCCGCGATTTTTTGTATGGCAAAGACTTGTAAAAACAACGAGCGGATTAACAACGTTTCCGCTGAATTTCGCTATGCCGAAACCGACGGCAAGGTAACGCTTGACTTAATGAGCGGAAAGACGGTAGTAATGAGATTCGGCGGTAACGCCGTCTGCGTGTACGATTGCTATTTGTACGATAATTCCGACGCGGCGGAAATACTGCTTTTCGTAAGGCGTTACGGGCAGGAAAACGGGGTAGTGTTCGCGCGGAAGAATACGGAATTGCTTGGTGAGTTTACGTTGCATAAGGCGGCGTACAAAGCGGGGATACGGCGGGGAGAATCTGAAAATCTTGATTGGGATTGCGGGAAAGACAGCCGCCCGCTCGTGAACGCTTTGAGCAAGGCGATAGGGTATGCGGGACTATAAAAAAACGGCTTATAGCCCTGCTTTTTACGATAAACGGAGAGAAGAAAATGAAATATTTATATCCAAAGAACTTGAAATCCAAAGCGAATTTGTGGCTGTGGGGAATGAAAGATTTTGCCGTGCTGTGCGTAGCCGCGCTTGTATCGGTGCTTGCTTTAGCGGGCTTGAAAATCTATTTATCCGCCGTGATAACGCTTTGTTACGGATTTTTAACGATTCGGAAAGACGACGCGACGGTAATGTATTATATTAAATACGCGGTGCGGTATTTTATAACCGACGAACAGACGTATAAATTGCGGTAATACGGTTGAAAGCGGCTGTAAAACGGACGGGAAAGGCGAAACCGCTTGACTTTAAGCGAGTAAATCGGTATAATACAGGCATAAGGAGGGCGAGACTATGACGGGAACGGAAAAGAAGAAAATGCTGGATGAAGAACGGGAACGCAGTTACGAATACGGCTTGCCCGAATATTTGCAGAACGATCTCGACGCGTACAAAGACGGCTTAAAAAACGGTTCTACGATAATGGACTGCTTATGGGGCGAATTGTACGGCAGTATAAATATAGCCGAGATAAACGAGGGTTCGATCACGCCCGAACACGCGGACTATTTAAGAAAGAAATATTTATTCAGAGGTTGCGATGAGTAAGATATCATTTATATCGTTTTGCGTTGAATACTACGCAGAACACGTGAATAAAACGAGCGATGAAGTGTATGAGATATTCAAAAAAGAAAAATTGCTCGATTTGCTCGAATCCGATTACGAAGATTTGCACGGAATGAGTATGGAATATTTAATGCAAATGTTCGACGAATATTTAAAAGGGGATAAAAAATGATAGTGTATCACGGAACAACGCTTGAAATTCAAAAGCCCGAGATCATTGAAAACGAAATAGGCAGAGATTTCGGATTTGCGTTTTATACAACGGACATCGAAGAACAAGCGATTCGTTGGGCGATTCGCCGTGCGAAGATATTAAGCCGAAAAAGCGATAAAAAGTATCCTGCAATCGTAAACGTATACGAATGGACGAATACGAAAGAATTAAACGAAAAACATTTTGACGGTGCGTCGATGGAATGGCTTGAAATGGTTGTAAAATGTCGTAGCGATATAACTTTCAGGCACGGGTACGATATTGTCGGCGGAAAGATTGCGAACGATAACGTTGGTGAAACTGTGTCATACGTTATGCAAGGAATTATGCGAAAGGAAGACGCGATTGAACGCCTTAAATTTGAAAAAATCAATAATCAGATAGCGTTTTGTAGTGAAAGAGCGTTAAAAGAATTGAAATTTATCAAAAGTTTTGAAACGGAGGTAAAATAATGTCGCACGCAACGGTAAGAGCCACGATTTTGCCGGAAATTATAAAGTTGATATGTCAAAAAAATAAGGTTTCGGAAATGAAAGCGATGGATATGTTTTACGATTCGGCAACGGGCGCAAATTTCGCCGACGATAACACGGGGCTGTACGGACAATCGCCGCTTTACATTTACGGGTTGTTTGAAACAGAACTGAATGCAAAATCAAAAAAGTGAATAATACAGTAAAAGAAAAGCATCGCTTGACGGCGGTGCTTTTTTCGTGGGGTAAAAATATGAAAACGAAGCAGAAAAAGAAAAACGGGGCGACGGTGCAGTCGCTGATAGGGATCAAAGGCTTTACGGAATACGGACTTTTGACAGCGAACGGCGAAATGCTGTTTTTTACGATTATTCCAACGAATATATCCGTATTGAGTTACGAGAGCGTAGAAAACAAAGTGCGGAAACTGACGCTCGCATTGTCCGCCGTGCCGGACGTCGAAATAGCGTGCATTGATTCGGCTGAGCGGTTCGACGATAACAAAGCGTATCTTGAAAAACGAGCGGAAAACGAAAGCAATCTGAAAGTGAAAAGGCTGTTGAAAAAAGACGAGGCGTTTTTGGACGGAATACAAACGGAACTCACTACGGCGCGGAAATTCTTGTTTGCGGTGCGTTGCAGGAATATGAAACCGCCGCAGGTATTTGCCTATGCCAACACGGTGCGAAAGGTGCTATCCGAGCAAGGGTTCGACGTGCATAGGATGGGCAAAGACGAGATTAAACGCCTTATAGCCTTGTATTTCGACGCGTCGCTTACGGGCGAGAATATTCCCGACTACGACGGCGAGCAGTAGTTTAACTTAAAGGAGGCGGAATAATGACAAAAAGAAAAATATCGCCGGAAAAGGCGGAGCGGCTTGAAACGAAAAACTTCTTCGATTGCGTACTGCCGGGGATCGTCAAATTCAACGTGGATCATTATATCGTTGGCGACGGTTACAGAAGCGTGTGGGCGGTAAGAGAATATCCGCCGCTTACCGAGCAGCAAGCGATTCTTGCGCGAATCGCGGACAAAAACGGCGTAACGCTAAGGGTGTACCATAGGCTCGTGGAGGCGACGGAACAACGAAAAATCATTCAGAACGCCACGAGAAAAAACAAGATGAAATCCGCCGCGGAGGATATGACGGACAGCGTGGAAGCCGAGGGCAATTTGCAGGACGTAATCGACCTTTTGGCGGGGTTAAGAAAAAGTCGCGAGTGTCTGCTGCACTGCGCGGTGTTTATCGAATTAAAGGCGAAATCGCTCGAAAGTTTACGCGAACTGCAAAACGAAACGCTTATGGAACTTGCGCGGGCGAAGATTACGGTGGACAGGCTAACGCTGAGGCAAAAAGAAGGGTTTTTATCTGTTCTGCCTTTCGGCGCAAATCAATTCGGAACGCTGTATGAGCGTGTATTGCCCGCAAGTTCGGCGGCGAATTTCTACCCGTTTGCGTTCTCGGGCAAAACCGATCCGAACGGGTTTTATATCGGCAGAGATAAATACGGCACGAACGTAATCGTAGACCTCGACCGCCGCGCGGAAGATAAAACCACGAGCAACGTTTTAATCCTCGGCAACAGCGGACAAGGAAAAAGTTATCTTTTAAAATTGCTTTTAACAAATATCCGCGAATCGGGCAAAAAAGTGATTTGCCTTGACCCCGAAAGTGAGTATGAAGACTTGTGCGAAAATCTCGGCGGGTGTTATATAGATTTTTTATCGGGCGAATATAAAATAAATCCGTTAGAGCCGAAAGCGTGGACGGAACTCGACGAAACGAGCAGAAAAGAAGAAAATACCGAGAACTGCCCCGAGGCGTTTAAAAAAGTAACGCGACTTTCGCAACACATCGCGTTTTTAAAAGACTTTTTCAAGTCGTATAAAGATTTCAACGACAGGCAAATCGACACGATAGAAATTCTTTTAACGAAGCTTTACGATAAATTCGGCATAACGGATCAGACGGACTATACGCAGAAAAACGCGAAAGATTATCCCACGATGTCGGACTTTTACTCGCTTTGCGAAGAGGAATATATCTTGTACGATAAGAAAAAGAAATACTTGTATTCTGAAGAAACGTTGCAGGAGGTGTGTCTCGGCATACACTCTATGTGCGTGGGCGCGGAAAGTAAGTATTTCGACGGGCATACGAATATTACTGCGGGCGATTTTTTGTGTTTCGGCGTGAAAGGGCTGATGGACTCTAACCGCAGGCTGAAAGACGCTATGCTGTTTAATATACTGTCCTATATGTCGAACAGGTTGCTCGGCGAGGGGAATACGGCGGCAAGCATAGACGAATTGTATTTATTTTTAACGAATATGACGGCGATAGAGTATATCCGCAACGCCATGAAGCGAGTAAGAAAAAAAGACTCGTCGGTGATACTCGCGAGTCAGAATATAGAAGACTTTCTTCTGCCTTCGATCCGCGAATTTACGAAACCGCTGTTTTCTATTCCGACGCATCAATTCTTATTCAATGCGGGGCAAATCAACCCGAAGGAATATATGGACGCGTTGCAGATAGAGCCGAGCGAGTTCGAACTCATACGCTACCCCGAACGCGGAACGTGTTTGTATCGTTGCGGAAACGAGAGATATTTGCTTGAAGTCATCGCGCCGGGATATAAGGCGGAACTGTTCGGCAGCGGAGGCGGAAGATAATGGCGGTACCGATTATCCCTATACTCAAAAAAATAGGAACGGCGGTGCTGTCGAAGAAAAAAGGGCGAAAGATTATCGGCGGAATTATCCTCGGAAGTCTCGTGCTTTTAATGACGCCCGCGGCGGTGGTGCTCGGGATATTTTCGGGCAGTATGGATATAAATACGGACGGCGTGCAGACGATTGTAAAGGACAGGCAGGAAACGGAAGAAAAACGCTACGCCGAGATAGAACAGGCGATGACGGAGGCGGGATACGGCGAAATAAAAATACGGGAAGCGCAGGCGATATATTCGTTTGCGCTTTTTAATCTTTCGGGCGACGACGTTGCGGAAAAACTGACGGAATGCTTTTTAGCGGAGACGGACGAAGAACTCGCAGAGAAGATAAACGGCGCGTTTTATACGGCGTTTTCTGTTGACGAAATTTCGGCGATTCTCGAAAGCGTAAGAGAAGAATACGGGTAAGGTAATAAAAAATCTTTACTGTTTTTCTTTAATCCGGCGTAAAATCTTTACTTTTTATTGATAATATGCTATAATAAGTAAAGATAAAGGAGACTTAACTATGATATCGTATGACGGATTAACGCGCTTGCTTAAACAAAACGGCTTAAAAAAATCCGAGTTGACAGAAAAAATCGGCATATCTTCACGAACGATAGCGAAAATATCGAAAGGCGAAAAAATCGCGGATAACGTAATTTTACGTTTATGCGAATTTTTCGGCTGTAAAAAAGAAGACTTGTTTGAGGAAGTCAGCGACAATAAAGTGTTGCAGATTTTGCGGGAAGAAAAAAACGCAAAAATCAGCGGCGGCTTGTATCACGAAACGCAAGTACGACTGACGTATAATTCAAACCGTATCGAGGGCAGTAAACTTTCCGAGGATCAGACTCGACTTATTTTCGAAACGAACACGATCGGCGCGGAAGAGGGATTACCCGTGGATGATATTATCGAAACGGCAAACCATTTTCGCGCAATCGACTATGTGATCGACTGCGCCGAAGAACTGTTGACAGAAGAAATCGTTAAAAAGCTGCACAAAATACTGAAAACGGGTACGAAAGATTCTTACCTGCCGTGGTTTAACGTCGGCGAGTATAAACAAAGAGCAAACGTAGTGGGCGGAAACGAAACAACGCCGCCTTCGAAAGTAGCTGCGGCGATAAAAAAATTGCTTGCCGAATACAATAAAAAAGAGGTTACGATAAACGATATCATAGAATTTCACTACAATTTTGAAAAAATTCATCCGTTTCAGGACGGAAACGGCAGAGTGGGAAGGTTGATTTGTTTCAAAGAATGCTTGCGGTTTAATATCGTGCCGTTTATTATCGAGGACGGCAAGAAAGCATTTTATTATCGCGGTTTAAAGGAATGGAAGTCGGAAAAAGGCTACTTGACGGACACATGCCTGGACGGACAAGATCATTACAAAGCGTTGCTTGATTATTTCGAAAAACAATAATTTCGACTTGGAGTATGGTTTTTATTCTTTGCTTTTCATGATTTAACCTACAATCTTTTAAAAAAAATAGGTTAAATGCAGATAATGGGGGAAAAACGTATCATATCAAGGCGTAAATGAAAGCTTGATATGTAAAATTTTATAAACAAACAGCAAAACGTCGTGTGTAAACGCGGCGTTTTTTCTATGCAAAAACTAAGGAGAGACGGGTATGAAAATCAATGCCGTTTTACGGTGCAAAGAACCGGAAATAAAGCCCCGCGCATACGAGGTGTCGGACGTGATAACGCTTTCGGATGCGGAATACAGGAGTGTGCTGAAAGAGCCGTTGAAAGACAGAGAATATCTGAAAGGGCGAACGGGGCAAGACGCCTGCGTGTTGCTTCTTTCAAAAACGGGAGACGACGGAATTCTCGTAGATACGCAAGGATACGACTATCCGAGATACTCGGCGTTTATATCGAACGCGCGGCAGATAGTAGAAAATTTTGTGCAGAGTGAAAGGGAAACAGTTGAAGTAAAAGGCGGCGAAAATGAACCGAAACTTGAAATGTAATCGTTCCCTATTTGGTTGCAGGAATAAGCGAAGGGGTTGCAGTAGCACCCCTTCGCGTTTTACAGCGGACGGCAACGCCGACCGCATAAGGGATTTTGAGAAAAACGAGCAAGGGGTTGCAAAATAAGGCAAATTTAAAGAAAAGAGTCGGATATTACAAAATACGGCGAAACAAAAAGAAAAAGCAAGGCGTTGCAGAGTGCAAAGGAGGAAAAACTATGTCCGAGCCGAAAGATAAAAGAAAATTCGCGCTGTGGGTACGCGAAGAAACGATAGAGAAGGTGGAGAAATTATACCGCGCGGAGAACGTGAAAAGCCGCTCGGAATTTATAGAGAAAGCAATCGGTTTTTACTGCGGGTACCTTACGGCGAACGACGGCAAAGAATACTTCCCGCAAGTGATCGTTTCTACCTTGCAAGGTACGCTCGGCGCGTTTGAAAATCGCATGGCAAGCCTGCTGTTCAAAATGGCGGTGGAACTTTCAATGTCGTTACACGTTACGGCGGCAAACAGCGAGATTGATGAAGGAACGCTTGCAAAACTTCGCGGTCTTTGCGTGGACGAAGTAAAGCGTATTCGCGGCGCGGTATCGTTCGACGACGCGTATAAATTTCAGAAAGGGTAATGGCAAGGCTGATTGTAAAGTGGCGGTATATCAAGCCCGGCGCGCCCAAGCAAGTCGAGCATTACGTCGACTATATCGCAACGCGTGAGGGCGTGGAAATCGAGGGCGAACAATGGAAGGACGAACCCGCCACGAAAGAACAGGAAAAGTTGGTTAATCGACTTATAGCCGACTTTCCCGATAGTAAAGACAGTTTTGAGTATCAGGATTACGCGACGGCAAAGACGAAATATACGGCAACGACGTTTATAGACAAAGCGATAGAAGAGAACGTTGACAGGATAGGCAAGAAAGAAAACTATATCGGGTATATAGCGATGCGTCCGCACGTTGAGAAGTCGGGAACGCACGGGCTGTTTTCTTATTCGGACGAGCCTATAAAACTATCCAAAGTAGCGAAAGAAGTCGGCAATCACGACGGAGTAGTTTGGACGACGATAATCTCATTACGACGCGAGGACGCGGCAAAACTCGGCTATGATAATCTTCCGGCTTGGAAAACGCTTTTGCGGGCGAAGTCGCAGGACCTTGCCAACGCTATGGGAATACCCGTAACGAAAATGAAATGGTATGCGGCGTTTCATAACGAGAGCGGGCATCCGCACGTCCATCTCGTTTCGTATTCGACGGGCAAAGAACCGTATATGACGAGGCAAGGTCTTGAAAAGTTAAAAGCCGCTTACGCGCACGAGATTTTTAAGAACGATTTATACGAAATTTACGAAAAGCAGACGGAATACCGCGACGAACTGCGAGTCGAGAGTAAAGAAAAAATAGCGGAAATTATTCGTGAGATAAACGGCAAAAAATACGAAAACGAAACGATTGAACTAATGCTGAAAACGCTTGCCGAAAAACTGCAAAAGCATAAGGGCAAGAAAGTTTACGGATATCTTCCGAAAGATGTCAAAAACCTTGTTAACGGTGTTATAGACGAACTTATGAGGGATAGCGACTTGCAAAAATTATACGAATTATGGTACGAACAGCGCGAAAACGTATTGAAAACGTATCGGGATAAAATGCCCGCAAGGTTGTCGCTTTCTACCAACGAAGAATTCAAATCTGTAAGGAACGCGGTGATTGCCGAAGCGATGAATTTATCGTTTTCGGAAACGCCGACAGTTGACGAAACACCCGCCGAGCCGACGGATAAGGAAATAGAAAAAAGCGAGAAGAAACCGAGAAAAGACTATAAAACGGCGTGGCAGTTTTACGATTGGGCAAAGGCTTGCGCGGATAAAAACGGCGAGAACTACAATCCCGAATTAGCCGTGAAATTATTTACGGAAGCGGCAAACGGCGGCATTACCGTGGCGAAATACAAACTCGGCAAAATGTTCTTAAACGGCGACGGCGTGGAAAAGGATATCCCGAAAGCGGTCGAATGGTTGAAACAGGCGGCTATGGAAGAAAACGAGTTTGCCGAATACGCGCTTGGCAGACTTTATCTGAAAGGTGAAGAAGTGGAAAAAGATTTACCGCTTGCAATGGCATATCTCCGCTCTGCGGCGGCAAAGGGTAACGAGTACGCGGCGGAACTCATCAGGCAGAAAGAGTTGTTTGATAAACAAAGCATAAGTCTTTGTATAAGCCGTTTATTCAAATATTTATGCGGAGTATTGCAAGAAAAAACGGAAGCGATTCGCGCGAACTCGGCGAACGAGCAACGTTGCACGGTGCAGATCAATCTGAAAAAGCGCGAAAACGGAAATTACGAAATGCGCGTTTTAGCGGGCGCGGAGGGAAAAATCGCCGAAGAAATCGTAACCTACGGCGCGGAGAGCGGCAAAGAGCCCGACGGCGTTTCTGCGGACGGGTATCTCGCTTTTTGCGGGCAGAACGTAAAAGCAGACGTTACTTCTTTTACGATAGAATCGAACGGAAAAACGACGTTCGAAAGCGCGTTCACACACGACGAACTTGCCTATCCCGACGAATCGCAGAACGGAAAAATCTGGACGATCAGCGGCAGATACGGCGAAAACGCGGTGTATTGCGGCGCGGCAAATCGCGTAGGGCTTTCCGCCGGGCGGGGGGTGCGGTCGAATACCGCCGTAGAAGCGAATACCGAAACGGAAAAGACGTTTGAATTATCGTTTAATTGGTATTATTCCGCAGCGGAAACGCCGCAAAACAGCTATGTCGGCGTGCGTTTCGGGTGCGACAAGAGCGAAAATTTTGCGGGTATCGGCAAAAAGGACGGCAAGACCGTGCTTGTATGGTACGCGAAATCGGAAATCCGCGCGTTTGTGCCGCTTTCCGCCGAAGCCGTAGCCGAAGGCGAAAATACGCTTTTGTTTCGCGGAAAATTCGGCGAAAAACTCGAAATCGAAGCCAACGGCGTAACGCACGAATTTGATAATTTCGATACGACCGGTAATTTTGCGCTGAGCCTTTATCGCACGGGCGAAACGGGCAACGAAGCGGCGGGCGATACGGCGAAAATAGAAATCGACGACGCGCTTTTCGTGCGGTACGTAAGCAGAAATTCGAAAGCGGAATCGGTGAGCAACGATTTTTCGGGCGTGAAGATTTCGGAAATAGAAGCTTCCGACGGCATACTTTCCGTGAAGGAATATTATATCAATCGTTCGGCGTATTACGTTGGCGCGGAAGTCAATCTGCCGCTTGTGTACGCGGAAGGGAAAAAGGGCAGTCTTTTATTCGGCGAATGTAAAAATTACGGCTATTTCGCTCCGAAAAAAGAGTATTCCGAATGGATTATGCGCTTAGATTTGCGGGTAACTGACGAAAGAAACGTGAAGCGGAATCCGGACGGCTCGTTCGATTTGCCGAAGCTGAAATCGGGCGCGATGCTCGGCGTGAGTTTCGGCAAGGAATACGCGGCGCAAAGCGCAACGGAAACGGACGGAATTTTCTTTTACAACTGGTACAACCCCGATTTTACCGAGGGCAAACAAACGTACACGGGCGCGGATGGGCAAGTTTATTGCGGCACGTATCTCGCGGCGAGCGATACGGAAAAATCTTCGTGGAAATTCGGAAACGCGCCGATTTCTTACGATCTCTGGGGCGATAAATCGGCTGTTTATAACATAATGGTGATTGCGGAAAATTCCACGGCGAAGCTGTATATGAAGCGCGCCGACGAAAGCGCGGAAAAAATGTCGTCGCCGATTTTCACGGTAACGGGCGTAAATACGTGCGGCTATGCGGCGATCGTTGGCTTGAATTCGGCAAGTTTCAGAATTTCGAATTATTCTGTTACAAATATATCGCCGTATCGCGGGAGGAGCGGAAAATGAAAACGATACGAAAATTCGGTTGTATATCGGCGGCGCTTGCGGCGATTACCGCGCTTGCGTGCGGTGCGTTTTTCCTATTTTTTTCGTTCGGCGGCGTGAAAAATAAAGCGTTTGCCGAAGATAACGCGTTGCCGCCCGCGGAACTGATCGTTGATTTTCAAAGCGACGAAATTGCGGCGGAAGTAAGCGGTAACGTAACGATTACAGGCGGCAAAGCCGTGCTGAAACAGGGCGGCGCGGTGGCGGCGAAAGAAAAATTTCTCTCATTTCGCCTGTACGTAAGCGCGAAAATTGCGGGCGAAATGAAAATATCGTTTGGCAACGCGGCGTTGATTTGCGGCGAAAACGGTTTTTCGGCGCAGGGTGCGGCGCAAACGTTTCACGAAAAGCGCGCGCTTTCGGGCGACGTGCTGATTGCGCTTACCGTTTCAAACGGAAGAATCGAAGCCGGCGTAAGAAGAAACGACGAGCCGCAGGAAAGATTGTACGAAACCGCTTTCAAAGCCGTGCTTACGGAAGAAAGGACGAACGCGGTTACGCCGTCGTTTTCGGCGGAAAACGGAACGGCGGAAATAAGTTATTTCGAAATTTTTTCGCTGGAAACTTCCGTTCCTACGGAAAGCGAAGATTACGATCCGTCGCACGATTCTTCCGCGTTTGCCGAAAAGCCCGTGAAAGAAGAAAAGAAAAAAGGCTGTTCGGGCATATTGAATCACGGCGGCACGCTTGCGTCGATCGCGGCGGTTGTCGCGGCTGGCGTAGTAGCGGCGG
>OGFY01000270.1_pt1 | contig 52532 bp, 51 predicted proteins | sample 1570951 | NCBI WGS metagenome assembly OGFY01 (sample SAMEA2581942, study PRJEB24529) | metagenome | biome: Human gut stool | place: China | collected 2011
TGTATTTTACTGGATATTTAAATTCAAAACAGGTACAAAAAATGTATAAATGTGCGGATATAGCAGTTTTTCCAAGTACGTATGAACCTTTTGGAATTGTAGCATTAGAGGCAATGCTTGCAGGAATTCCTACAGTTGTATCTGATGTTGGAGGATTAAATGAAATTGTAGAACATGGAGTAGATGGAATGAAAAGTTATGCTGGAAATCCAAATTCAATTGCAGATTCTGTATTAACTTTATTATATGATCATCAATTATGTGATAATATTTCAAAAAATGCAAAAAATAAAGTTAAAGAACAATTTAACTGGAATAAGATTGCTCAAGATACACATTTTATTTATGAAAAAGCTATTTGTCAGACTATGGCAGAAAAACAAGCAAGAGAAATAGAACAAGAAAAAGCTAAAAAGACAACAAAAGCTAAAAACACAGATAAAGAGATTACAAATTTATTAAGCTTTAAAAAGAGACATGCATATGCATAAAGTTAAGAAAGGAATGAAAGTTTTATGAACAATGTATATGATACAGCAAACAGACTTGCTTATGAAATAAAAGAATCTAAAGAATATAAAGATTATAAATTAGCAAGACAAAAAATAAACGAAAATCCTGAATTAAAAGAAAAAATAGATGAGTTTGAGAAAGTAAGATATGAAGCGCAAGTACTTTCTATAAAAGCAAGAGAAGAAGACAAAGAAAAGATACAAAAATTACAAGAATTATATGATATATTAGTAAAAAACAGTGATATAAAAGAATATTTTGATTTAGAAGTGAAATTTAATGTTATGATAGCTGATATAAACAAGATTATAGCAGAATCAATAAAAGATGTATTAATTTAAAACATTTTATGACGGAGCAATTTTTTTAGTAGTATTAAAAATATAACTAGCAAAGAAGCTGCTCCGTCTAATTTTATTTTTAACAAAAATAAAAAGAAAAAGGGAAAAAAATGGAGTATATTATTATAATAATTATTAGTATAATTTGGTTAATTATTTTGGCACTGGTATATCAAATTAAAGTAAGTGATATTAAAAAAATAAAAGAAATAGGTTTTTCAGAACAACTAAACAAAATAACAGATAAGCTTCCAGAAAATGAGATTGTTTGTAAACAGATTTTAAAACAGTTAAATAGTGATAATAATGTAAAAATAGTTAGCAATGATAATGCAAAAGCTAGTTTATATATTGTTGCAACTAATACAATTAGCATAGCTAAAATAAAAGACTCTTTTACAAGAATTCAAACAATAGCTCATGAATGTATACATTCTGTGCAAAATAAAAAAATAATGATATTTAATTTTATTTATTCTAATTTTTATTTATTGTATTTTGTATGCATTTGTTTGCTCGCAATATTTAATAAAACAGCAAACCAATTATTACAAATATACATATTAACATTTCTAAGTTTTATTTATTACAAAGTTAGAAGCTATTTAGAAACTGATGCTATGACTAGAGCTCCATATGTTGCAAAAGAATATATAAAAAAATGTGGTGATATTTCAAAAGATGAATTAAGTATAATTATGAAAAATTATAATGAAATTAATGAGGTTGGAATAAAACTAGTTAATTTTAACTTGTTTGCAAAATGTATTATAAAAATTATTATATATAGTATTATTTGTTTAGTATGATAAACTTAGTAGTAAAACTATATATAAAAGGAAAATATAAGGTATTGGAAAAGGATAATTAGTATTATGGAAAAAGAAGTTAGATATTATTATTCTTTAACAGAAGAAGACAGAATAATAAAATTTTTAAGAGAAATAAAAAAGTTAAAATATATAGATAGATTTTATGAAAAAACTATTCAGTATGATCATCCAATAGAAGCGGAATCTTTTTATAAAAAGATTGTAGATGGTAGGTTTAGAGTTAGAATTTCTAAAGGAGAAAAACAAACTAAAGCGATGATTACTTGGAAGAGAAGATTAAAAGAAGTTTCTTTAGATGAAGTTAACACAGAAGAAGAGATTGAAGTTAGAATTAATCCAAAAGATTATGACAATCAAATTTATATTATAGAAAATATTTTAAAAATGAAAAAAGTAGAAAGCTATGAAAGATATAGAACAATTTTTAAAAACGAAGAAATCGAAATAGCAGTTGATAGATATCCTTTTGGAATAGCTTTGGAAATAGAAAATAAAATGGACGATTGCAAAGGTGATACAATTATAAAAAAATGGCTAAATATACTAAAATTAGATATAAAAGATTCATATAAATTATCCTGGGATGATAAATATTCTGAATTGTGTAGAAAGCAAAATTTAAAGCAAAGCAAAAATGTTAATTTTAATGTAAAAATGCCAAGCGAGACTAAAAAATTTAAAAGATAAATAAAGTGATAATGAGAATATAGATGATACTTATATAAAAGAGCAATGTAATTTATGAATTAAAACTTCTTGTTTAATTCATTTTTTAGAAAAGCTCTTTTTTTATTTTGAACATATATTGCGTATTTATTCACACTTTTTTTATAAATAGGCTTTAAAAAACAGGAAAAATAGTATACAATATAAGAGAATTTTTAAAAATTAGGGAGAAATATATGAACAAGAAATGGGAATGTTATAATAATAATATTGAAGAAGTACAAAAAATAGCAAAAAATTTTAATGTAAGTAATTTGTTAGCAACAATTTTATCAAATAAAAACATTTCTTCAGAAAACGAAATAGAGAAATTTTTAAATCCTACAAGAAATGATTTTTATGATCCATTTTTAATGCCAGATATGAAAATAGCAGTAGATAGAATATTAGAGGCTATGAGTAAAAAGGAAAAAATAATAATATATGGAGATTATGATGTTGATGGCATTACAAGTATAACTGTTTTAAAACAATTTTTAGAAGACAGAGGAATAGAAGTAGGTCAGTATATACCAAATAGGTTAAATGAAGGATATGGACTAAATAAAAAGGCTATAGAAGAAATAGTAAAACAAAAGTATACATTAATGATTACAGTAGATTGTGGAATTTCAGGAGTAGAGGAAGTTGAATATGCAAATAGTTTAGGAATAGAAACAATTATAACAGATCACCACGAACAAGGAGAAGAAATTCCAAATGCATTAGCAGTTGTTGATGCAAAGAGAAAGGATAATAAATATCCATTTAATCAATTAGCAGGAGTAGGTGTTGTTTTTAAACTTATTCAAGCATTGGGAATTTGTCTTGGATTAGAAGAAAAAGAATATTTAAAATATTTAGATTTAGTTTGTGTAGGAACAATATCAGATATAGTTCCATTAGTTGATGAAAATAGAGTAATTGCAAAACTTGGCTTAAAACTTGTACAAGTTACAAAAAATATAGGGTTAAAAACTCTTTTAGATACAGTAGGATATAAGAAAATTGATTCAATAACAATATCATTTGGAGTTGCGCCTAGAATAAATGCGTGTGGAAGAATGGGATTTCAAAATGAAGCATTAGATTTATTTTTAACTAAAAGTGAAAAAGAGGCAAAGGAAATATCTGATAGATTAAATGAATATAATAGAGAAAGACAAGATACAGAAAAGAAAATTTTTTCAGAAGCTCTTCAAAAAATAGAAAAAAGTGAAAAAGATAAGCCTTGTATAATATTAGGTAGTGAAAATTGGCATCATGGAGTAATTGGAATAGTTGCCTCAAAAGTAACCGATATGTATTTTAAACCAAGTATACTAATCTGTTTTGAAGATGGAATAGGAAAAGGTTCTGGAAGAAGTGTTCCTGGTTTTGATTTACATGAAGCACTTTCTAAGTGTGATAAATATGTTGAAAAATTTGGTGGACATTCAATGGCAATAGGAATAACTGTAACACAAGATAATTTTAATAAATTTAAAGAAGAATTTGAAGAGTACACTAAAAATAGTGATATTGATAAAATAGTTCCAATTATTTATATAGACCAAGAAGTTACTTTAAAAGATATAAATTTGAAAGCTGCTAAAGAATTGCAATTGTTAGAGCCTTTTGGTGAAGGAAATAAAATGCCTCTATTTTTATATAAAAATTTAAGAATAGATTCTATAAGAGCTCTATCTGAAGGAAAACATTTAAAACTAACATTAAAAGATGATAATTATATAATTGATGCAATTGGATTTAATATGGGAGCACTTGCAGATGAATATTTAATAGGAGATAAAATAGATGTTGTTGGAACTCTAGAAATAAATAGTTTTAACAATGTTGAAAAAATACAAATAAATTTAAAAGATGTAAGAAAGTCTTATTAAAAATATAAGCTAAAGGGAGGATGTTGCCTATGTCTGAAATAAAAGATGTAACAATAGATGATATAGTAAAAAGAATGAAACAAAATAATAAAAAAGCAGATACAAAAATAATAATAAGAGCATATGAATATGCTAAATCTCATCATGGGGATCAGTTAAGAAAATCGGGAGAACCATATATTATACATCCAATACAAGTTGCATATATATTAGCCACACTAGAATTAGATGAAAGTACAATATGTGCAGCACTTTTACATGATGTTGTAGAAGATACAGATGTAACTATAAGAGATTTAGCAAAAGAATTTTCAGAAGAAATTGCTCGGAATGGTAGATGGTGTAACAAAACTTGGAAAATTAAAATATACAAGTGCAGAGGAGCAACAAGTAGAAAATTATAGAAAAATGTTTTTGGCTATGGGAAAAGACATTAGAGTAATTTTGATTAAACTTGCGGATAGACTTCATAATATGAGAACTTTAAAATATTTAAGAAGAGATAGACAAATAGCAATTTCTAAAGAAACAATGGATTTATATGCACCGCTTGCAAATAGACTTGGTATGTACAGCTTAAAGTGGGAACTAGAAGATCTATCTTTTAAATATTTATATCCAGAAGATTTTAAAGAAATTGTAGAAGGAATAGACAAAAAAAGAGAAGAAAGATTAGAATTCATTGATAATATAATGGATGAAATAAGAGCAGAATTAAAAAAAGAAAAAATAGAAGCGGAAATAACAGGAAGAGCAAAACATTTATATAGTATATATAGAAAGATGAAAAGAGATGGCAAAAATATAGATCAAATTTATGACTTATTTGCATTGAGAATATTAGTTAATTCTGTAAAAGATTGTTATGCTGCCCTTCGGAGTTGTTCATGAATTATATAATCCTATGCCAGGAAGATTTAAAGATTATATAGCAGTTCCAAAACCAAATATGTATCAATCATTACATACTACACTTATTGGACCAAAAGGAACACCTTTTGAAGTACAAATTCGTACATGGGATATGCATAGAATAGCTGAATTTGGTATTGCTGCACACTGGGCATACAAAGAAGCAAATAAAGATAAAAAAACATCAGTAGTGGTAAATGAAGATAAACTTGCATGGCTTAGAGAAACATTAGAATGGCAAAAAGATATGCAAGATCCACAAGAGTTTTTAAACACATTAAAAACAGAATTATTTGAAGATGAAGTATATGTTTTTACTCCAAGAGGAGAGATAAAAGTATTACCAAGAGGAAGTACTCCTATAGATTTTGCATATAATATTCACGAAGAAATAGGACATCATATGACAGGTGCAAAAATAAATAGCAAAATGATGCCAATTATTACACACTTACATAATGGAGATATTGTAGAAATCATTACATCAGACCAAGCAAAAGGACCAAGTAGAGATTGGCTAAAATTTGTAAAAAGTTCAAGTGCAAAAAATAAAATTCAAGGATGGTTTAAGAAAAACCAAAGAGAAGAAAATATAGTAAAAGGTAAAGATTTAATAGAAAAGGAAATAAAAAGACTAGGAATAAGTTATTCTAGTTTATTTAAAACAGAATATATAAATGCAGCTTTGAATAGATATAAATTTAATACAATAGATGATATGTATTCTAGTGTCGGTTTTGGAGCAATATCTGCAGGAAAAGTAATTGCTAGAATGTTAGAAGAATATAGAAAAGAACACGAGACAGAAAACTTAGAAGAAAAGCTAGAAGAATTGTCAAAAGAAAGAGTAGTACATTCTAAACCATCTAGTGTTGGAGTAGTAGTAGAAGGTATAGATAACTGTTTAGTAAGACTTTCAAAATGTTGTAATCCGGTTCCTGGTGATGAAATAGTTGGATTTATTACAAGAGGAAGAGGAGTTTCTGTCCATCGTAAAGATTGCATTAATATGAAAGATTTGATTAGTCAAGATGGTAGAATGATAGATGTATACTGGTATGATGAACCACGAGCATCTTATAGTGTTGATATAGAAATATATGCAAATGATAGAGCAGGACTTTTATCAGATATTATAAAAGAAGTAGGTAATAATAAATGTAAGTTGATTGCTGTAAATTCTAAGGCAAACAAAGAAAGAATTGCAATGACAGAAATAACAGTAGAAGTTGAAAATTTAGAGGAATTAAATAAAATACTAAAAAACTTAAGAAAAGTTGATAGTGTTTATGAGGTTAAGAGAAAGAAATAAAAAGAAGGGATAAAATGATACTAAAGAGAATAAAAGTAAGAGCTATGATAGATGAACCTACCAATTGTTATATAGTGCAAGATGAAATCTCGAAAGAGACTATGGTTATCGATCCTGGAGCAGAGCCAGACAAAATAGTAGAGATGTTAGATGTATTATCTGCAAAAGTTAAATATATATATTTAACACATTGTCATGGAGATCATATAGGAGCAGTTAATGATGTTAAAGAGAAAAGAGGTGGAAAAATATTAATTCATAGATATGATGCAGAAGGACTATATAATGATAGCATTAGTTTATGTTCATATATAGGAATGGAACCACCAAAAGAACTTGAAGCAGACTCAAGAGTTGATGATGGTGATTTGATACATGTTGGAAACTTAGAATTTAGAATAATTCATACACCCGGGCATACAAAAGGAGGAAGTTCTATTTATTGTAAAAAGGAAAATTTACTGTTTTCTGGAGATACAATATTTAGAGGAACTTGGGGAAGAACAGATTTACCAACAGGTAGCTTTACAGATATAATAGATTCTATTATGAATAAAATATTAATTTTACCAGATGATACAATTATTTATCCAGGACATGGAAAATCAACTAAAATAAAAGAAGAAAAACCAATATATTATGAGTTACATGCAAGAAGAGATATGTAATAAAAAAGAGAGGAGGAATGTAGATGATACAAAAACCAAAAGGTACAAAGGATATATTGCCAAGTGAAATATATAAATGGCAATATATTGAGTCTGAAATAAAAGATATATTTGAAAATTATGGATTTAAAGAAATTAGAGTTCCTGTATTTGAAAACACAGAATTATTTCAAAGAGGTGTTGGAGAAACTACAGATGTTGTACAAAAAGAAATGTATACATTTAATGATAAAGGTGGAAGAAGCATTACATTAAGACCAGAGGGAACTGCAGGGGTTGTTAGAGCCTATATAGAAGATGGAATGGCAAGTTTACCATCACCTATAAAAATGTGGTATAACATGTCAATGTATAGATATGAAAATGTTCAGAAAGGTAGATTAAGAGAGTTTCACCAAATTGGAGCTGAAATGATAGAAGCATCTTCATATTTAGCTGATGTTGAAATTATAACAATGGCAAATGAAATTTTTAATAGATTAAATATTAAAGATGTAACTTTAACTATAAACAGTATTGGATGTCCTTCATGTAGAAAAAAATACCAAGAAGCATTAAGAGAGTTTATAAAACCAAATCTTGAAAGCTATTGTGAAACGTGTAAAACTAGATTTGAAAAAAATCCAATGAGAATATTAGATTGTAAAGAAAAAAAATGTAAAGAACTAAATCAAGGGGCACCAATTATTTTAGATTACTTATGTGAAGAATGTAAAGAACATTTTGAAAATGTAAAAAAGATGCTTGATAATTTAGGAATAGAATATATTATAGATCCAGGTATAGTAAGAGGTTTAGATTATTATACAAAAACTGTATTTGAATTTATTTCTAAAAATGAAGGATATACTGTTTTGGCTGGTGGCAGATATGATGGATTAATTAAAGAATTGGATGGAAAAGAAACTAAAGCAATTGGATTTGCAATGGGAGTAGAAAGACTAGTTGAGGTTTATGAAAAATACAATAAAGATAATATGGTAAAAGATAAAACAATGTCTTTATATATAGCCAATATAGGAAATGAAGCTAATATATTTGCTTCGAAATTAGTACAAGAATTAAGACAAGCAGGAATTTTTGTGGAAAAAGATATTTCAGAAAAAAGTTTAAAAGCACAATTAAAGTATGCTGATAAGAAAAACAGCAAATATACAATAATTATTGGTGATGATGAAATAAAACAAGGTGAAGCAAAAATAAAAAATATGGATTCAGGTGAAGAAAATAAAATTAAATTGACAAAAGAAGATATTATAAAATTTATAAATAGATAATAAAACTATCATATTTTTTTATGTACAAGCATATATTTATATAATAGGAAGTTTTTATATAGCTTGTGACAAAGGAGAAAAATATGGTAAGTGTAACAGTTGTAAATAGAAAAGATGCAGTAAAATATCTAGTAAGAATCGGAATAGCTATTATTATAGTTTGGATTTTTACTAGGTATTTTTGTAGTTTAAAAGGTAAAAATATATCTAATGAAGAGGTAAAATGCGAAAATCAAAAAGTTTTTATATCTTGTTTAGATGATACAATTCCTACAATTAAAGAAGTGAATAATGAAGAAAATGATACTGAAGATTCAGTAGAACCATTAAAACTTGCACTAACAAAAGAAATTACGGCATTAAATTCACTTATAGAAAAAGAAAACTTAGAGGATTTAAATTTGGAAAAAGTAGAATCTAGTATAAGTGAAAATGAAGTAAGTAATGTAGAAGAAAAAACAGAAATACAGAAAGCTGCAACAGGAGTTACAACAGAAGTTCAACCGAGTAAAGTTCCGCTAAAATACACAAATACGCATAATGGAGTACAAATAAAAAATGAAAGTAAAAAAAATTTAACAGAAGAAATGTTAAAAACAGATTCTGTAAATGTTAACAATAAAAATGTATTGATTTTTCATACTCATACTTGTGAAAGTTATACAGAAACAGAAAATTCAAAATATAATCAAACAGGAAATTTTAGGACAACAGACTTGAATTTTTCTGTTTCTAGAGTGGGAACAGAACTAGAAAATCAGCTTAAATTATATGGATATAATGTATTACATGATAAAACATATCATGATTATCCATCATATACAGGATCGTATGGAAAATCTTTAGAAACAGTACAAAATTTATTAACAACTAACAAAGATTTTGATGTTGTTTTTGATATTCACAGAGATGCAATTGCAGATAGTTCATATGCTCCTACAGTGAAAATAGGAGATGAATATGTATCACAATTAATGTTTGTAATAGGCACTGACGGATCAGGATTAGAGCATAATAATTGGGTACAAAATTTAAGGTTTGCAATAAAAGTTCAAGAAAAAGCAAATGAAATGTATCCAGGACTTTTTAAACCAATAATTATTAGAAATTCAAGATATAATCAACATTTAGCAAAAGCTGCAAGTATTATAGAAGTAGGAGCTACTGGAAATACTTTAGAACAATCTAATAATAGTATGAAATATTTAGCAAAAGTACTTAGTGAAATTATGAAATAAAAAATAGTGTTAGAGATTACAATTGATATAAAACAAATTTTAATATTATATTGCATAACAATAAGTTTTAATATAAAATTAAAACGATAAATATAAAAATATTATATTTGTTATTTACAAAAGAAGGGTGGCATGATAAAAATGGCTAATATAAAAGTTGACTTTAAAAATAGTGGAATTAATGATAGGTCTATAATGTTATATAAATACAGAATAGAAGATATCCACAATAAAATACATAATAATGCCAAGAAAAAAGAAGAATTTTTAGGTTGGTTAAACTTACCAAGTAATTATGATAAAAAAGAGTTCGAAAAAATAAAACAGAGTGCTAAAAAAATACAAGAATCATCAGATATACTGCTTGTAATAGGAATTGGTGGTTCATATTTAGGCGCAAGAGCAGTTATAGAGTCTTTAACAAATACTTTTTATAACATGCTAGATAAAGAAACAAGAAAAACTCCTCAGATTTTATATGTAGGAAATAATTTAAGTCCAAATTATTTAAATGATTTAATTGATGTTATAGGAAATAAAAATATTTCAATAAATGTTATATCAAAATCTGGAACAACAACAGAGCCAGCTATTGCATTTAGATTTTTTAGAGAATTTTTAGAAAGTAAATATGGACTAAAAGAAGCAAGAAAAAGAATATATGTTACTACAGATAAAAATAAAGGAGCTTTAAGAGAACTTGCAACTAAAGAAAAATATACAACGTTTGTTATACCAGAGAATGTTGGTGGAAGATATTCAGTATTAACAGCTGTTGGATTATTACCAATAGCAACTGCTGGAATAAATATAGATAAACTTATGGAAGGTGCAAAATTTGCGCAAGAAAAATATTCTGATCCAGATATAAAATATAATGAGTGTTATAAATATGCAGTTGTGAGAAACAATTTATATAGTAGTAAAAAAGATATCGAAATTCTAGTTACATATGAACCAAAATTACATTATATTATAGAATGGTGGAAGCAATTATTTGGGGAAAGTGAAGGAAAAGATGGAAAAGGAATTTTTCCAACAGGAGCAGAATTTACTACAGATTTACATTCATTAGGTCAATATATACAAGAGGGAAGAAGAAATTTATTTGAAACGGTTATTAATATTGAACATAGTAAAAGTGATGTAAAAATTAATTCTGATGAAGATGATTTAGATGGATTAAACTATCTTGCAGGAAAAAAGTTATCATTTGTTAATAAAAAGGCTATGCAAGGAACAATAAAGGCTCACGTTGATGGAGATGTTCCAAATATATTAATAAATATTGATGAGCTAAATGAAGAAACAATAGGTCAATTAATATACTTTTTTGAAAAAGCATGTGCCGTTTCAGGAATGCTTTTAGGAATAAATCCATTTAATCAACCAGGAGTAGAAAAATATAAAAATAACATGTTTAAACTATTGAATAAACCAGGGTATGGTAAAGAAAAATGATATTAAATATAAAAAAATGGTTAAAAGAAAATAAAGTATCTTTAATAATATGGTTAATATTTGAACTAGTTGCAATTATACTATTTTTAACAACACATAAAATTTTTTATTTATTTAATTTTACATATATAGGTACATGTATATTTTTAGGTGTATATTTATTTTCACATAAAGTTAAATTTGCAAGAAACCTAGTTCAATTTAGTGTTGGATTATATATGCTTATATACTTAGGAATTATATGTCGAGAAAATATGCAGATAGAAGGATTTTGGTATTATTTATTTTTAGGCGTTTTTGAAGCTGCAACAATTCATTATTTTGTTGCCAAAATATGTGGTCCACTGTTTTTTGGTAGAGGTTGGTGTGGATATGCCTGTTGGACAGGAATGATATTAGATTTGTTACCATATAAAGTTCCAAAAGAAGGAAGAAAAAAGTTGGGATTTATTAGATATATAGTATTTCTAATATCACTACTATTTGTTGGTGCTTTGTTTGTTTTTAAAATAGAAAATTTAGAAAGCATTATGTTTTGGGCTTTCATAATAGGAAATATAATATATTATATAATAGGAATTTTATTAGCCTTTGTATTTAAAGATAATAGAGCTTTTTGTAAATATATATGTCCTATTACAATATTTTTAAAACCAGCTAGCTATTTTTCTTATATGAGAATTATATGTAATAATGAAGAATGTATTAATTGCAAAAGATGTATAAAAAATTGTCCTATGAATGTTGATATATTAGACAATTCGAGAAAAAGAAAAAATGGAACTGAATGTATTTTATGTTTGAATTGTATTAATGGATGTCCGAAACATGCACTAAAATTAAAGTAAAGTTTATAAAAAATTAAGAGGAAAATTAACAAAGTTATATTGATGTATTTAAATTTATAACTTATAAAATAAGAAAGCCTCCTTGAGATATTATCTCTTGGTGGCTTGAGCTTTTTATTAGAAAATAGTATAATAAGAATGATTTTTTTAGAAAACTAAAGCTAGTTGTTAAATAGTAATTTATGGAGGTAAAATAACTATGAATATAAAACAGCAAAAACAGATAAAAGCATTTTTAACTGAAAAATTTGGAAATGATAAGGGAAAGAATTTATTTAATAAGCAAGAAATAATACTTAATGAACTTATTAAAAATATAAAAGACAAGTCAGAAAATCAGATGAAAGTGCTTGTACAAACTATTCTTCCTCGTATAGCTTTGTATAAAGTTTTGGCAAAAGATGGTTTTTCGGAAGAGGATGCATATAAGTATATGCAAAAATATATGATTGATAAGGTTGCAACAAAAAAACATTCATCTACGGCAAAAATGGAAATAATACCAGGATTTTACTCAATTTACAGTAATATATTTCTTAAAATCATGCGCAGAACTGATTTGCAGGAAAGTGTACAAAATTACGGTAAAGATTATTTTGATGTAACTATAAAAAAATGTCTTTGGCATACGGCTTGTGTAGAAAATGGTTGTGAAAAGTTATGTCGTCTGTTTTGTGACGTTGATGATGTGACATATGGAGGGTTAAGAAAGATAGGTTTTACACGAACAAAAACATTAGGCTATGGTGGAGATTGTTGCGATTTCCATTTTTATAAAAAATAGTTGATAATATTTATGTAAAAATTTCTAATTTAATGCTTTGGTAGTTAATTAGATAAATAAAAATTTATTATAAGGTAAAATAAAAATTGCATAGGTGAGAAATAAACAGGAATATAGAAATTTAAAAATTATTATTTTGTTATCTTGCAGTTATGTTTTTTAGTACTAATAAAGAACTACTTTATTCAAAATTGTAGTGCTTTATTAGTACTAAAAATTTTATTCTACAATAGGTGGAATAAAATTTTCAATTGCATTTCGAAGTTTTGGATGATGAATTACAAAATGAATAGAAGGACTATTTGCTTTTGAAATTATAACAAAATTTTTTTCAAATATTAAAATTTGTATATTTTTAAATGTAGTATTATTATTGATACTTAACTTATAATTATTATTACTTTTTTCATATTTTTTTGTTAAATTTAAATGCTCTTGATACTCTTCATATGTATAGTAAATCTTTTTTTCATAAAAGTTATCTGCAAGAAAAAGTGAAAGAGGAGATGTTTCAAATTCTTCGAGTGAAAGATTGGAAAATTCATCTTTAACAATATTGTTCTCAATTGTTTCTTTCAATATATTTTTTTGCATATCTACTGCTTTTTTTATTCTTTCAATTTCTTTATCTGAAATATTATTATGCTTTAGTATTCTTAAAAGCAAATCATCAGAAATAGTATGAATTGGTAAAGAAGATAAAATTCTTATACGATTAGCTTTTATTCTTACACTTGAAGCTAAAAAGGCATTATAAGCATTTTTAGAATCTTCTTTATATATTTCCATAAGAGGTGTAGCTTTTCTTAATAAGCACTCTGCTTTTGTTTTATAATATGAGATATCAGTTTTATTAGTAGTTAAAGTATATTTACCCTTGTCGTGATATCCATTTATACATTCTCCAAATAGAGCAACAGTTCCAGATACATAATTAAAATGACAATATATATTATCTTGTGATTTTTTTAAAAAATATGGAGAAATCTGCCCAGTCATATAAATTGGTAGCCAGCTTTCTAATCCTAACATCATTTCATTAAATGGTCTATCAAGATTATGAATAATGTTTAAATGTAAGCCCTTTTTTAGCATTATAGCAATAGCATACATCCATTTTTTACCGAATTCAATATCTTGTGCCATATCTTCCATGGGCATATCACTACACATAAAAATAGAATCATTACTTTTTGAAAGAACAGTTGCTTTAAAAAAGTCTAATTCTCCTTTTTTCATTTCCTCTATACCATAATATGTTTTAGAAAATGCCCTATAAAAAGGAACAATAGGTACTTTTATTTCATCAAAATGTATAGCTTTTATATATTCACCTAGGTTAAAATTATCTAAATTATTCAAAAAATCATTTATATAATTATGAGATGGGATTGAGTTAGTAGAAAACCAGTTTAATAATTTATTATAATAGTTAGAGCTATCTTTTAATTCTTCCAAAGTAGAACCAATGAGAAGAGCTACAGCTTTTTTATCATCTTCTGTTTTGTACTTTTTTACAATAAAATTACAAACAGTTTCAATAAAGTCTTTAGGTTTTGCTGGATTTCTATTTCCAGTACGAATTTTAGAAAGTAGTGAAGAATCATAAGTGCTAGAGCGAGACAACTCAGCCATATTAACATTTAATGTTGTAATAAGTTCGTTAAAGTTTTTATTTAATTGTTCAAAATCAATAGAAATATCATTTAAAGTGTTAGATAAGGTAATATAAATTTCGTCACGTGTTATATTTAATTCTTTAAGATTAGAAAGTTTATATAAGCCATCTACAAGTTGTTCTAATTGCTTACTTCTTATATTTGGATTTCTATCTCCTCTGCGGTAACGGCTAATGACAGAAGTAGTTAAACCTGAAGCAGTTACAAGTTCTTGAGAAGAACATCCTATTTGTTTTATATAATCATTTAATTGTTCACAAAAATTCATTAGGAACCTCCAATACTAATAATTCAAATTTATTATAATATAGCATAAAGGCACAGGGAAGACAATCGCCAAATTAACAATGAAACTTTGGCGAAAGATATAAAATAAATAAATTATTATGGTAGAATAAAAAAAATTAAGAGGGGAGGAAAAAAATGGTAAAAGCAAAAGCGTTATCAATATTGTTTATGTTTTGCTTATTAGTTAGTCTAATATTTCCAATGTCTATAAGCAAAGTATATGCAGAAAGCAAAAATGAAGTAACATTAAATTTTAAAGGTGGAACAATTCATGATGGTTATGTAGAATATAGCAAAATAGGAAAATTACAATTATTCAAAGGTGAAGAGTTAGTTACTAATATTTCAAATAATATGGTAATAGATTTAAATGAGGCAGAATACAAGTTTGTAATTGAAGAAATTCCAGCTGAAGCTGTAGGTGTTACAAAACCTGCACCAGTAAGATTAAATATTAATCATTGGTATTACCCTATTATGACAACAATAGTAGGTGAAACTAGGTCTACATTCGAATTAGAATCAAGTAAATTTAGTAGAACATTAGATGTTAAACTTGAAAGAATAAGAGCAGCCGTTAATACAAAAGTTGAAAATGTTTATGAAAATATAACATCAAAAGGTGTAATTGATTTAACTGATGGAAAAGAATATGTAATTGATTTTTCTAAAAGTGATGAGTTAGCAGAAGGGTTAAAATCATTTGCAGATTTAGAAAAAACTCTATATTATAAAAATGTTAATGGTGGTTTACTTACTACAGATAATGTAAGTGAAGCTGTTATAAAGATAGTGGGAAATAAATCAGAAAATAAAGCAATATTAACTGCAGTAAATGTAGGAACTAAAAAAAGCGAAAATTTTAAAGGATTTCATACTAAATATACAGGTTCTGCATTGAATTATGATGGCACTGATAGTGGCATTATAAATGAAACAAGAACTGATTATTATACTAGATGTACTTATGAATTTACATTCCAATATGTAAAAAAAGAAGCTGAAGCAAAAGAGTATAAGTTTATCGAAGGAGCAAATCAAACATATATTATTGGCAAATCAAAAAATGCAACATTTAGAATAGATGCAGACTATAGCTTATTTACAAATAAAGTATATGTAGATGAAAAATTAGTAGATTCTACAAATTATGACTCAAAATCAGGAAGTACGGTTATTACTTTAAAAGATGAATACTTAAAAACATTATCTGTTGGAGAACACTCATTAAAAGTTGCTTTTTTAAATGATGGGAAAGCAATAACGAAATTTACAATAAAAGAAAAACAACAAAATGAAGTACCAAAAGATAATAAAAATACAGAAAACACTGAGAACACGGAAAATAATAAAAATGAAGAAAAACAAGAAAATAAGAATTTAACTAACAATGATGTTCAGAATGATAATACAAATGCAAACCCTAAAACAGGCGATAATATTATAGTATATGTTGCAGTGTTTGCAATTGCTCTACTTGGAATAATTGCATTAATATTAGTTAACAATGCAAAAAGAAAAAACTCAAGAAAACACTAGGAGGAAAAGAAAATGAAAATTAAAAAAAGTAAAATGTTTATTATTAGTATGTTAATACTTTGTTTTGCTTTATCTATTATGCCAATGAAAGTATTGGCAAATTCAGAAATTGGCGATGTAGATATTGAGGGAGTAACTTTTAATTATAATCCAGGTGATGCTCCAAAAGCAACTGCTTACAAATGTGATCCATGGGATGAACAATATGATATAGAATACGAATACTGGGAAGAAATGGAAAAGAATGCAAAAGGTGAATCTGTTCCAGTAAAATATTGGTACTCTGATGAGAGCAAGAACAATTCTCTTTCACAAGACAAAAAAATAATTACTTTTGAAGAAGGCAAAACTTATATGTACAGTATTTCTCTTAAAGCAAAAGATGGAAATACATTTGCAACTAATAAAAAAGTAATGGTAAATGGGAAGTATGTTAATAGTGCAAATGTAACGAATTCTGGAACAAAGCTTTTTGTAGTTGCTGTAAAAACAATAAAACCTAAAGCTGTCACATATCAACATATTAGTGAAGTTGAGATAAATAATGCAACAATTAGTTTTAAAGTAGGTGATAAGCCTGTATTTTCAGGAACAACACCTGAAAATGTTCCATATATTTATCAATCTGAATACTGGAGTACTGATGGAGGTAAAAAATATTATTATGCTGCTGATTTTTGGAATATCAACAATCCTGATGATTTATTTACCGAATTTGAAAGTGGTAAGTCTTATACTTATGGAATATATTTTAAAGCTGCAGAAGGATATTGTTTTACAACTGATACTAAATTAAAAATAAATGGTAAGTATTACGATTATGACACTACTGACTATGACCCGATGTTACAATATAATGAAGGTGAATATGCAACAATGTGGGTTGACACAAGTTTGATAATTACACCAACAGAAAACTCAAAAGAAAACCCAACAACACCAAGTGAGCCCGAAAAACCATCAGATAAGCCAGTTACACCAACGACACCAACACAAGAAAAAGAGCCACAAACAACAGAAAACAAAACAGAACAAACCAATAACAAAACTAATAATGAAACAAATGAGGAAACAAATAATCCAAAAACAGGAGATAATATTATAACAAGTGTAACGCTATTTATAACTTCTATAACAACTATTGGAATGCTAACAGTAATAAATAGAAAAAAAGCAAAAAAATAATATATCAAAATATATAGAGGCTAGCTAGAGTTATTGGCTAGTCTTTATATATGAAAGGACAATGTAAATAATGAGAAAGAAAAAAAATAAAAAATATAAAAAAGTAATTTTTAATCTTATTGTTTATATGATTCTACTTTTGGTATTGGTATATTCTGGAGTTAAAATTTATAAATGGTATAAAGATAATAACAAAAATAACGAAATAGCAGAACAGATAAAAGGAACAGTAGTAGTTGAAGAAAAAAGTGAAGACAAAGAAGAATATACAATAGACTTTAATAAACTAAAAGAACAGAATAAAGAAACTGTTGCTTGGATTAAAGTAAATAATACAAATATTGAGTATCCAGTATTAAAAGCAGACAATAATAATTTTTATTTAAATCATAGTTTTGATAGAAGCAAAAATTCCGCAGGGTGGATTTTTGCGGATTATAGAAATAAGATTGATAATACGGATAAAAATATTGTGATCTATGGACATAATATGAGAGATGGTTCAATGTTTGGTAGTATGAAAAACATATTAAATTCTGATTGGTACGAAAATGAAAAAAATACTAATATTACTTTATATACTGAAAATGAAAAATGTATTTATAAAGTTTTCTCAATTTATAAAATAGAAAGTGAAGATTACTATATAAAAACGGGATTTAATAATGATGATGATTTTGAAAAGTTTATAAAAACCATAAAAGCAAGAAGTATAAAAGAATTTAATGTAGATTGTTTAAAAAATGATAGCATTTTGACATTATCTACTTGCTCTAATAACAATAAATATAGAGTTGTTTTGCATGCTAAAAAAATATAAGAGGAGGAAACAAATGAACGAAAGTAAAAAGAGTAAAATATGGATGATAATTTCTATAGTGGCAGTAATAGTTATTATGGTTCTTATAGCAATGCTTATGAATAACAATAATAAAGAAAATAACAATAAATTAGCAAAAACAGGAAGTGAAGCAAACAAAGAAAATGTAAAAATACTACAAAGTGAAGTAAGTAAAATAACATTAGAAGAATATAAGTCGGATATTTTTTCAATGAAAAAACCAAAAGGGTGGACAGTTGAAACAGGTGGTACAGGGATATTTTATACAATTAGAGTATATGATCCACAAAATACAAATAATCAAGTATACTTAATGACGAAAATTCAACCATTACTAAAAAGTGCATCAGCAAAAAGCTATTGGCAGAATTATTACAATTTAAGTGGAAGTTATTCTCAATATAGGTTATTTGCAGATGCAGTGGTTTTAGATAATCCAACAACAGATGGATTTTACCAAAAGTTTAATGAAATAACAACATACATAAATTCAATAGATCCATCTTTTTCTTCAATTAGATTTCCTAAATTTACTAACTTTAAAAAACAAGAAGAGTTTGAGTCTAGTGCATCTATGAAAAGTGTTGCATTAGATAGTAAAGTATTAAGAGGAACTTTTACTGGAGACAATAATAAATCAGGTGAAGGATTATTTATGGCATCAATAGTTAATTTTGGAAATCAATATAATGGTGGAGTGGATATGCTTTATTATATGGTATATGATATAATGGCAATAACTGCAGAAAAAAATGAATTCATAGACTACAAAGATATATTGCTAGAATCAGTTAATTCAATAGAATTTTCAGATAGCTATATTAAAACAACTATTGATGATGGAAATGCAAAAACAAAACAAGCTCTTGAATTAAATGCTTCAACACAAAAGGCCTTTGATTCATATATGAGTGCATGGGAAAGCAGAAGTAAATCTTATGATATAATGAGTCAAAAACAAAGTGATGCAACATTAGGATATGAAAGAGTATATGATACAGAAAATGGAGATATCTATAAAGCATACAATGGTTTTACAGATAATTATGATGGAGAGAGATATAAACCAATTACAGATGATATGTATACACAAAAAACTTATGGATATATAGAAAAATAGGTAAAAATTAAATATTTACAACTTTTTTTATTTTAACAATTACGATTATTAATTGATGTATAAAAGTAAATTATACTTGAAATAGATTCAAAATGGTATATAGTAGTGATCTTTCAAAACAAAGGAGCCAGCAAAAAAGCTGACTCCAATGCTCCAAGACGTGCAATGCTTGTCCTAGAAAAATAACTAACTTTAACTTTAAGCAATAAAAGTCTGGCGAGCCTGACGAGCAACATCCCTTAACATGAACCAACGAGATTGGTATGCCATAGGGTAGTCCCAATTAGAGAATGGAACATAGAAAGATTCCTGCTTAAAGTTGGCATAAGAAAGTGCACTGTCCAGTGCCCGGGTGTAAGGTGCGACGTACAGATTGTGTTTGTAAAAAAACGCAATTGTACTATTGTTGAAGGAATAGCATCCATCAAACTTAACGCAGTTTTCCCGAATACCAGTCAGTGGTACGATAGTGTGGTCGTCGAAAACGGCAGACATTCCATCGCAGACACAAAGAGCCTTTTCCAGTACTTCTTCACCCAGAGTTTTGTAGTTGTTAGCCATTTTTAATTACCTCCTAAAAAATTTTTTGTTGTGATCAACACATGAAGCTTAAGCTAACATGAAAGATCGTGTAAAAATGTCAACGTTACAACGAACAAAGATTTTAATGTTATGAAATATTAAACCGATATAAACAGACATTATATTGGTATTTTTTACTTAATTTTTATAATCTGAATAGTAATCTTTTTCATTATTTGAGAGCTGTAACTTCTATTATATTTGAAAAAGCACTAAAAATATTGATTAAATAGATTAACTTATATATAATTTAAGAGGAATATGAAAAATAATAAAAGAAGATAATATAATTAAAATAATATTTTTAGAAAGTTAAATCAAAGTACGAAATAATAATTTGTAAGGGGGATTTTAAATTGGATATATTTGTGAATAGTATAAAAATTCATTATGAGGTTTTAGGAAAAGGAAAGTCAATAATTTTATTAAATCCTAATAGTGTAAATACTAGGGTAATGAAATTTATTGCAAATAGATTAAAAGATAAATATAAAGTATATATTTTTGATAGAAGATGCTGTGGTAAGAGTGAGAAAAATTGTGAATTGACTTATGAAGAATCTGCAAAAGATGTTTATGAATTTATAAAAAAATTAAATATAAATAAACCATATCTATTAGGTTTGAGTGGTGGTGGAACAGTTGCTCTTAATGTTGCAATAAAACACCCTGGGAGTATATCAAAATTAATTCTATGTAGCGGAGTAGCAAGAAATAACATTATTAAAAAACCTAATTATGTAAAAATTATTGAAAAAATACCTTGGTATCCTGGCAAAAAGAGTAATGAAATGTTTGAAAAATTGAACTTTGAATCTCATTCTATAACAAAAGAAGAATTAGATATTATTGATATTCCTACTTTAGTTTGTAATGGAGGTATTAAAGATTTAGTGCCAAGAGATGAGGTAAAATATATTTCAAACAATATTAAAAATTCAAAAATGTTTATTTTAGAAAAGGCTGGTCATTGTAATTATATTTTTAATAATAATGATTTTTATAATAAATTATATGAATTTTTAGAGGAATAAATTATAGATAATAATACTGGAAGTAAAAATGGATAAACAAATAACAGTAGATGTAATAAGAAAATTTAGTAAATAATATAATGAGAATTAATTAAATAAAATAATTAAAAACTCTATTATCAAAAGTAGAATTGAAAGATCATGGATAGATAAAAGATGTTTTTTTGAAAGGAAAAAAGTACTATGGACAAAAATTTAGTGATAATATCAACTATTTTGGGATTATTTTTAATTTTATTTTTTATAAAATTACGTTATTCAAAATCAAAGTGCAGTAAAAAAATAGAAGCAATATACTTGAAATGTAATAGTTATACAAGCACAGGGGGACGTGGATGGGTAACAAAATATGCACCGGTATTTAAATATAGTTTTAATGATAAAAAATATATAAATCAATCATTTCAATTATTATCTAAGAAAAAAATACAAAAGTTCATATTTGGTAAGAATTACACTATAATTATAAATGAAAAAAAACCAAACAAATTTATCTTAGATAAAAAGATAGAATTGGATGAAATATTAATATTATTAATGGGAATATTTTTCCTCTTAACAAATATAGTAAATATTATTTTATAAATGTATTTTTAAAAAATTAAAGATGTAAAGCTATGAAATGTTTTCATATGCTGATTTCTTTGATAAAATTTTTAGAGATTATAATGCAAAATTAGGATTTCATTATACAGTTTTAGATGATAAAATAATGATAATTGGATTTGATAGTATTAAGAAAATGTATAAATTCAAAAGATACAAAATGTGTGAGGGAGATATGAAAAAAAGACAAGAAGTTTATGATTTGTATTGGTATTTTGCTTGTGAAAGACAAAATATATTTATAAAAAAATTAAATGGTGAACCTGCACCATGGACAAAAGACCATATATTGCAAGAGTATAAATTTTGTAATAGTTATAGAGTTAATGATAGAGTTAGTCAGTATTTATTAAAAAACGTAATTTACAATGGTAAAAGTTATGCTGATGAAGATATGTTGTTTAGAATACTTTTATTTAAACTATTTAATAAAGAATCGACTTGGGAACTTTTATTAAACAATTTTGAAGATATTAATTTAAAAAATTTCAATTTTAATGAGTATGGTAGTGTATTAGAAAAAGCTATTTCAAATGGAATAAAAATTTATAATGATGCTTATATTAGTTGTGCTAATAAAGCTTTTGGATATGATAGAAAGCATGATAATCATTTAGCGCTTTTAAACAAAATGTTTAATGAAGATAAAATTCAAGAAAAATTTATTAAATGTGAAACTATGCAAGAAGCATTTAATATAATTAAGAGTTATCCATTAATTGGAAACTTTATGGCTTATCAATTAGTAACTGATATAAATTATAGTGAAGTGGTAAATTGGAAAGAAAATGAATTTACAGTTGCAGGACCAGGTTCGCTTCGTGGAATTAAGAAATGTTTTATTGATAAGGGTAAAATGAGTAATGAAGATATTATTAGATATATGTATGAACATCAAGACGAAGAATTTAAAAGACTTAACCTAGATTTTAAAAGAATTGGTAATAGGCCTCTACAACTTATTGATTGCCAAAATATATTTTGTGAATTAGATAAATATTGCAGACAAGCATTACCTGAATTAAAGTCAAATAGAACTAAGATAAAAAAACATTACGTTCCAAAGAAAGAACGAATAGAATATGTTTATCCGTTAAAATGGAATTTGAAAGACTAACAAATCAATTTTATATTTAGAATTTAAAGGGAAGATGAACTTATAGAAAAATTTGATATAAAGTACTAGAAAAAGACTAAGAAATATAATTGAAAGTGTGAAATAGAAAGAGGAGAAAAAATGAGTAAATATTACGATAATGTTAACAAAGATATAAAAGAATATTTTAAAATATTAGAATCAGATTTTCCAGAGTGGTTAGATGAATATATAGATACAAAGGAATTATTATCACAACAATATATTAGCGTTACTTGTGGCACTATATATTCTAATTTGTTTGAAAGCGATTTTTTCTTTTCAAGTTTAGATCATTCTGTTGCAGTTGCTTTAATTGTTTGGCATTTCACACATGATAAAAAACAAACTTTATCTGGATTATTTCACGATATAGCAACGCCTACATTTAAGCACTGTGTAGACTTTCTTAATGGAGATTATATGACTCAAGAATCAACAGAAGATTTAACAACAGAAATAATAAAAGGTTCAAAAGAAATTATCACATTATTAAAAAGAGATAATATTAAAATATCAGCAATAGATAATTATCATTTATATTCTATTGCTGATAATGACACACCTAAATTATCTGCTGATAGGTTAGAGTATTCATTATCAAATGCTTTATTTACATATAAATTATTAGATAAGGCAAGTATTAAAGAAATATATGATGATATTGAGATACAAACTAATGAAGAAAGAGAAATAGAATTGGGATTTAAAACTAAAAAACATGCTAGAAACTTTGTTAATGTTACAAGCAGATTATCTGTTATATATCGTGAAGATAGAACTAGATATTCTATGCAATTAATTGCTGATATTTTAAAAAGATTAAGTGATGAAAATAAAATATCTAAAAAAGATTTATATGAATTAAAAGAAAGTGAAGTAATAGATATTATAGAGGCTTCTAAATATAATGATATATTTAATATTTGGAAAAATGCTAAAAAAGTAAAATTATCAAAAGAAGAGCCTCAAAATGTTTATTATGTACATCATGGAGCAAAGATTAGATATATTGATCCATTATTTAATGGTGAAAGAATTTCAAAATGTTGCAAAATTGCTAACAAAATGATTGAAAATAATTTATCTTATGATATGAATAATTATGTATATTTAGATTTTAATTTTTAGTAATAATAAAAAGAAAAGAGGATAAAATTAGTTAATAATTTTTCCTCTTTAATATATAATAAAGATACAATAGATTATGAAGTGATGTCTGATAAAGTTTATAACGATTTTATAATGCATGAATGCATTGCATTAAATGATAGAAAGACAATTATTGATTATTGGTTATGTGTTATTGCTTTTATCTATGATTTAAATTTTACTGTTTCTTTAAAATATGTTAAAGACAATGATTATGTTAATAAACTTATCGATAGATTAGATTATAAAAATATAGAAACTAAAGAAAAAATAAAAAATATTAGAAAATGTATGATAGAATACGTAAATAGTAAGTGTAATATTTAAAAATGGAGGAATTAGTAGGAAAGCAAGTAATAGTTGTTACAAACTTTGAGCCAATGAGAATAGCAGATGTAAAAAGCAAAGTTAGAATATTAGGTGTAGATACCGAAGAAGGATGTGGTTACTATATTAGATATAAATTTAATCTAATCATTGAAATGATTGAAAAAAGAAAAAATAATGCATACAGAGAGAAAGTAAATGAAGAAATGATTTTATTATATTTAGAAGTTGGTAAATTTCTATATGAACTAAAAAAAAACGCTAATTATGGAGATAAAATAACAACAAAAGCCTCAGATTTTATGAAAAATAATTATCCTAACATAAAGGGATTTACTAAAAGAAATTATGATAAATTATATATTTTAAATGATAAAGAAACTCTTGAAGATGTGCTAAAAAAATATTATTTAATAAAAAGAGGTGATTAAATGAATTATAGAAAAGCAATATTTAGTGATTTAGATGATATATCTTATTTAGTAACAAACTTGCTTGGTACTTGTAACATTAATAAGAATAGTATTAATGTTAGTAAAATAGATATATTAAATGATAATAAAAAAGAAATATTAAAGGATATAAATAATTATTATGTTTGTGAAGATGATAATCATATAATTGGTGCTTGTGGAATTAGTAATTTAAAACATAAAAATGATTATGATTTAGATATAAAAGAATATAGAGAAATACTATATTTAGTAGTTGATAATAATTATCAAAAAAAAGGTATAGGAACAAAATTATTACAATTATGTTGTGATGGTATTGATGATGTAATATTATATGAAGCATGGGGAGATAAAGAAGAAGTTAATTCTAAATATCTACTTGAAAAATGTGACTTTAAGTTATTAAAAGATTTAGGGGATAATTATTATAAAGATAATGGATATTGTATGTTTTGTGTAAATAGAGATAAAAAATGTAATAAATGTAAAGCAGAATTATGGATTAAAATGAATTTAACTGACACAATGAAATCAGATAAAAAAGATGATTACATTTCAATTTCGTAATCATCTTTAAAACATATTTGTCTTTATTAGTAAAAGTAGTTTTTTTATTATCAACTAATTGTCTAACTTCATTAAAATTATTTTCTAATTCTAATGATCTTTTTTTAGCAACTTACAAGCAAAAACACGTGGAGTTCGACAAACAAAAAATCATCTCAATATGAGATGATTTTTATCGTAACTGTTCGAAAAGTTCGAACAGAAACGTCAATAGAGCGAATCACATACAAGTTACAAACCAAGTTCTCTTTCTAAAGATATATATATGTATTGTTATTAAATTTCAATAGATATATATGTAAAAAACTGCATTTATATAGTATAATTTTTATAGTTTAAAATTAGTAAAAGTTCGGAGGATATATATGAAGATAGGAATAGATATAGACAATGTAATATCAAATTTTAATGATACATTATTAACTGAGTATTTATTACATGACAAAGAACTAAGAAATTCGGGTATTATAAATAAAAACGCTGATTATATTAGAAAAGGAATGTTCGATTGGAATGAGGATGAAGAAACTAATTTTTACAAAAATAATATAGAAAGAATAGCAAAAAAATTAGGCGTTATTGAAGATGCTAAAGAATACATAGATAAGCTTCATGATGATGGTCATATTATTTGTATTATCACGGGAAGAGACAATGGAGAATATACAGAACCATATAATATGACAAAAAAGTGGCTTGAAGATAATAGTATTTATTATGATAACTTGATTTTAACAGATGCCTATGATAAACATGCTAAAACTAAGCAATGTTTAGAGCATAATATTGATATTATGATTGATGATTCTGTTCGTATATGTAGCGATTGCATTGAAAATGGAATAACAACAATTTTAATGGATACACCGTATAACAAATATTCTAAGATACAAAGAGTTAAAAGTTGGAAAGAATTTTATAGATATGTCTCAAATTATAAAAAAAGATAAAATTAATATAATATTAGATACCGATACTTATAATGAATGTGATGATCAATTTGCATTATCATATTTAATAAAATCAAAAGACTTATTTAATATTGAAGCAATTACAGTTGCACCACATTCTCATCATTCCATAAGAGATGTAAAAGTAAAAGATGGACAAGAATTAAGTTATAATGAAATTTTAAAAATATGCAATTGGTTGAATTTTAAAACGAATAATAAAGTATTTAAGGGTTCAATGGATTACATTCAAAATGGTTATGATGAAACAAATGATGCTGTAAATAAAATTATAGAAATTGCTTTAAAAAATAATAAAACTTATATATTAGGAATTGGCGCTATTACTAATATTGCTTTAGCAATCAAAAAAGAACCAAAAATAGTAAATAAAATAGAAATTATTTGGTTAGGTGGCAATGAACTAGGCTATAAAGATAACCTTGAATATAATTTTAGACAAGATGTTGAAGCTGTAAAAATAGTATTTGAATCAGAAGTGAAGTTAACTATACTTCCTTGTAAAAATATTGTTTCAGAATTAAGAATTGATATTAATACCTTAAAAAAATATTTAAAAAACAAATCAGAATTATGTAATTATTTAATTGAAAGATTTTATAATGATGGATATCACGGAATACAAGAATCAAGAGTAATATGGGATATATCAGTAATAGCTTATATGATAAATAAAAATTGGTTTGAAACGGAACAAATAAGTTGTCCCAATATAAGAAAGAATACTTCTTATGAAGTATTGGACTATAGACATAATATTACTTTGGTTACTAAATTAGATAGAAATAAAATATATGATGATTTATTTAAAAAGTTAGGAGAATAAAGATGATATTAACAAGTAAAGAAGCAAGAACATTATTAGAAATAGAAAGAAAAAATACAACAGATGATAGATGGATAGAACACTGTATATCTGTAGGTGATAGTGCTGGAAGAATTGCTAAAGCATTATGTGAAAAAGAAATAAATGTAGATATAGACAAAGCAATTACTCTAGGATATTTACATGATATTGGTAAGTATAATGGTGAGTCACATGGACATGTTATGAGAGGATATGAATATTTAAAAAACAAAGGATATGATGATGAATATGCTAATATATGTTTAACTCATTCATATTTAAATAATGATATAATATGTACTGCAGGAGGAGTTCCAAATCCAAAAGATAATCCGTTTTTAACAAAGTTTATAAAAAATCATGAATACACTATAGAAGAAAAATTAATAAATTTATGTGACTTGATGTGTCCACAAGGAAATAAAGTATTTACAATTGATAAAAGGTTGATTGATATAATGATTAGAAGAGGTGCATATTCTAACACTCAGTATCATATTAAAGAAACATATAAATTAAAAGAATATTTTGATAATTTATTAGGATATAATTTGTATGATTTGTTTCCAAAAATAAAAGAAAATTTATAAAAGGGTTTGTTGCTACAATACTTCCAAGAATATCTTGTACGGTTTTCCAGAAAATTCTAATTCAATAAAAATCACATTTCTACTTGCTATAATTGTATATTTTGCTTTATTTATATATGTTAAATTTAGAAATAATGAAAACACTAAAGACAATGCTTAGTTAGCATTGTCTTTAGTGTTATAAAGTATTAGATTTATAAAAAATAAAATAATATACTTGTTACTATAATGGAATCAGGTGAATGTGAAGCTGCTATATTATCATATTTTTAGTAAATTATAATAGCTTTAAATAAGTTTTTCTAAATTGGACTAGACCCATTAACACCAACATTATTAAAAAGATTAATACGTATATAAGTGAATACTTGAGTAATATTAAAGATATACAACATCCAAATATTGCCTTAAATATTTTATATGAAAGTGACAAATATGTAAGTGCTGATTGATGTTCTTCTGAATTTGAATTTCTTAATATTGCATCTTGAATAACAGCATTGAATGAGTCTATCAATACTACAATTATTGCATAAGCAAAACCCATAATTGAAAATTTAATTAATAAATTACTTATTAAATAATAACTAAATATTAATAAAATAAATGATATTAATAGTAAAATAGGTAATATATAAATTAATTTCTCTCTAAATTTAATATATACTTTATTAAAAATTATGTTAGATATAATTCTTACTATTCTTGATATAAATATGATTATACCAAAATAATATGTTGTATTTGTAATATCAAAGAAAGTTTTCAAATTATCCTGTATAAATAACTCTGTATTACTAAATCCTAAAGCTATACATGCTCTTATTATTCCAAAAAATAAAATAATATTAAATATTGTATTACTTTTTGGAATAATCTTACTAAAATTGCTTTTTTCTTCAATCTCTTCTGTACTTAATAATTTTACATCATTTATAAATAAAGACATTAAAGAAATTATTATACAGGAGCCAGCACAAAAAAACATAGGAAGGTAATGATTTAAATTAAATAAATAACTTGCTAATAATGCTATTATTGCTGTTAAAACTGAATATAACAAAAATGATTTGTTCTTATATTTAATATATTCATTATCTTTATTTAAAAATTTTAAATTATTACGAAGTATTATATTTATCATATCATTAAAAACAAAAGCAATTGACTCTAATATAAATCCCAACATTATTATATAAAAATTTCCAAAAGTAATACATAATACTGATATTAATAACATAAATGCGCCTATGCGTACAGAATAGGTGTTACCAATTTTCTTCATAATTTTTAAAATAAATGGTTGAGATATTATGCTTATTATTGTTGAAATTGTACCAAGCATTGTTATTTGCGATAGGCTTAAATTTTTAGCTATTGTAAAAAATAATGTACTTATTGGAGTATAAAATAATAATCCATATGAAATTCCCATATACCAAGGAAGTATTTTTAATATTTTTTTTGATTTATTTATTTGATCCATTTGTATACCTCATCTACTTAATTTATATCAATTTATTAGAGTAATAAATATAGAGTATCTTCAATAATTACTTTGTGTAGTTCAACATATTAATTATTCTAATCATATCATATCGCACTTTTCTTTGCAATAACGCACAAAAAAATCAACTATTACTAGTTGATTTAATCATTAACGTCACATTGGTGCAACGATTTTACCTTATGGAGCGGTTAAGCAACAGCTTACGAACTAAGTTCTCTTTATAGAAATATTATATATGAATTATTATTAAATTTCAATGGTAGTGTAGAAAAATTTAACGACTAATGGTATAATTTTTTTAGCTAGTTAATTATAAATTGATTTTATAATTTGTATACAATAAAAAAATAAGGGGTAGAAAATGAAAAGATTATTTCGAATAAGTTTTGATATATTTTTAACATCTGTAACACCAATTTTAGGATGGTTTTTACTTGGTATTTTAGTGGATAAAAATTTAATTAATATATTTTCACTTATATATCCAATGCAGTTTGTTATAAGTAGTATACAGAGTATTTTTGGAACAGGTGCCAATATAAGTGCTATTAAGGATGATAATAAAGATAGTGTCTTTTCAGGATTTATATTGGGTACAATTTTAGGAGTATTAATATTAGGTAGTATTGTTTTAAATATAGATAAATATATAACATTTATGAATATGGATATACAAACATATAGAATATTTGCGGTTTATGCTGTAATTCAAATGTTCTTACAATTATTATTGAATCTTGCATTGTGTAAGTTGTATTATGAAGATAATAATAAAAGAGCAAACAAATATAGTTTCTTTTTTAATTTAATAAACTTTTTGACATTAGTAATTATGAGTATAATAACAAAAAATCAAATTGTAATTTCTAGTACTTCGTTATTTGCTACAACAATATTTACTTTGCTTATGATATTTAGAACAGTAAAAATAACTGGATTTAAAATTAATTTAAGAAATTGTATCAAATATGATTCTGTTTATTTATTTGCAAAAATCAGTATGTTTATAATTTATTTATTTGGTTTTAAGAATACATTTAATTTTGGTGCAAAATATATTTTAGCAACTTCTTTTGCAGTCTTAATAACTGATACTCAATGGGATATATCTTATGCCATAAAAACAGTTGCTCAAATTGATATTACAAAAAGAATTTTTTCATATAAACAACATATAAAAAATAGTAGAAAACTAATTTATATTTTGATTTTATCTACTTTTATAATGGGAGTGATTTTATATCCAAGTTATAAATCAGATTTAACTGCTACATTATTTATTGTAAGTATAGAATTAATATCTTTATATTTATATCCTGTTTATATAACAAAATTGACATTTATACAATTAGAGTATTCTGCTATAAAAGCAACAATTAGTAAACAAATTGCAAATATATTGCGTATATTTTGCTCTTTCATACCATCGCCATTTTGTACTTCGTTTGGACTTGCAGCTTCTGTTGTTTATCAGTTAACATCAACACATTATATGATTAATAAAAATAACCTTAATCTAGAAATGATAAATAATGTACAAGATTTAGGTAAAATAAAAACTTACGAATAATTAAGTTCGTAAGTTTATTTCTTATGGAGCGATTAAGCTACAGCTTACGAACTACAACGCTCTCTTTCTAAAATTATTATATATGAATTAGCATTAAATTTCAATGGGAGTATATGAATATTTTAGTATTTATTGTATAATTAAATCATGGGAGGATTTTATGCTTGATAATTTAGTGGATAATAGAAAATTAGAAAAATATAACGAACATATAACTAGATTAGAGGATTTATTTAAAAGTGTTGTAATTGTAGGAAATTATGAAGAATATCGTTTAGCACCTTGCCTTATGCTGTTTAATTTTATTGATTTATTAAGAGGTGTTACTATTTTAGATTCTAACCATATGGTAACATCTGGAAATATTATTATTCGTTCAATGTTTGAAATTTTACTTGATTTTTTATATTGTGAAACGGATAGAAAGTTGTATTTAAGATTTGGGGAATATCAAGATGTTAATCGTGTACTGTTATATAAAAGTGTGCCACAAAATATTAAAGATAAGGTTGATAAAGAAGATTATAATAATATAACAGTCCCTAATTTTGAAAGGTTTAAAATTAAATATAATATTAAAAATGAAAAAAAAGAACTTTCAAATTGGTGCGGCAAATCAATATTTCAGAGGGTAAAAATAGTATCTAAAAAAATTCCAGAAATATTAGATTTATATTATAATATTTACAAACTAAATTGTGATTATACTCACAATTACGCTGGAACTATAACGCAGTATGTTAATTATAATAATAAGAGTCTCAATGCTAATTATAGTAATAAACATAATAAAGATAAGTTTTGTTTAATAAGACAAATAAACAGTCTTACTGACATCTTTTATAATGAATTTAAAAAACAATATGCAAATGTATCTTTAGCAAATTTAGAATTTTAAAATAGGGAGGTTATAATTATGTTGCAAGAATTTTATGAGAGAATAAATCTTAAAACTGATTTATCTCAATTAGCAAAAATAATATGTAAAAAATATAGTTTAGGAGAATATTTATCTGAAGAAATGATTTTAGTTGGATATGAAGATTTTAATTTTATATTAACAACTAATAAAGGAAAATACTGTGTGAAAGTATTTAATAAAGATAGAACTTTTGAAGATGTAAATATGTATATTGATAGAATAAAATTAGCAAATACACTCAAAATAAATACTCCAAAAGTATATGAATGTGATAGTGATATATTATGTGAGATAGAATTAGATAATGTTAATTTTAGGTTATGTGTATTTGAATATGTAGATGGCAAAAGTTTCTATGACTTAAATGAAATACCAACCGAAAAGGAAATAAAAAATATTATTTCTCAAATGGCACAGATACATAATGCTAAATTAGAATCAGATTTTATTTATGATAAATGGACTATAACTAATTTTATTAAAGAATATGAAGAAAAAGGAAAGTATTTAGATAGTAAATATAATAACATTTTTGAAAGTTTAGTAAAAAGATTAAAGAATATTAAATTAGATAACTTGCCAACAAGTTTTGTACATGGAGATATTATTAGTCCAAATGTTATGAAAGATAATAAAGATAGATTATGGATTATTGATTTTGCAGTATCAAATTATTTACCTAGAATTGTTGATTTAGCAGTAACATCTTGTAATTTATGTTTAAACCCAAATAATAAAGATAAGACAATACAAAGTACAAAAATGATATTAGATGAATATCAAAAATATAATAAATTAACTGATTATGAATTAGAATGTTTTCCGTTATTTTATGATCTTGCAAATGCAATGGGAATATTACAGATTAGTTATCTAAGTAGTCTTGGAGAAACATCAGAAGAGGATGAATTTTGGTTAAGTGAAAGTGAAAAAGGATTAAGTTTTAGTACACCATGTTTTTGGAAACAAATCATTAAATAAATTTAAAGGGTATGGGAATTCCCATATAAGAATTTGTATGGGAGTACAAATTCAGTGCTGGCTAGACAAGAACTTTACTCCCATACTTAATAAAATAAAAAAAGAGGATTAAATTATTTTGATAATTTTTTCCTCTTTTTTGATGATTATTTATACAAAAACATATTCATTTAAGACAATTTCTTCAGCCATATTTTTGTAATTATTCATTAACTTTGTCCATTCAATTGAATTTAATTTTTTACTTTTTTCAGATAGTTTTTCATCATTTTTAATATAATTTTCCATTAGTATTTTGTATAAACTTTCACAAGAATCACTAACTAAAAGGAGATGATGAGTTAGTTTATTTGTCATCAAAAGTGTCTCATAAAGTGCTTGTTTATTTTGAACAATAAAGTGTAATCTTAGTATTCCATATTTGCCAATTCTGCCGCAATCTTCATCCTTTTCTAAATATAAATTTGGTATTAAATAATCTCCTTGTCTTGTATATTTTATTTCCATAATTTTATCATTCCTTTCTTTGTTTTTAAAAATTTATTAGTTCAGTTTTTGGTATTAGAATTAAAGTATCAACTATATTATTGCCCTCAATATAAGGACAATTTATGATTCCATCTACATAGAAATGTTCCTTAATTAAATCAATATAGTTATTTAATTCTTCTTCAGAATATAGATTATTTTCCATTTTTTCTAACGACATAATAGTATAATCTTTTTCTAATTCTTTTAATTTTTCTTTATTGATTTGTTCCTTGTAAGTTATACCAATATTGTTATCAGTTAGCAATTCATTTAAATAATCAATATAATCTTTTGTACTTTTTGAGATAAATTCTTCCGTAAATTTGATATTCTTAATCTCGATATTGTAGTTATCATCTCTAGTTATTTCAATAGAAGATATTAATCTATTTATTAATTCTTTTTGTGCTTTTCTATTTAGACTATCAAATAAATATGCAAAACTTAAATTGTTTTTAAATATAATATCTTCATTATCTCTTTCACAATCTAACTTTTTAAGTAGTTCTACTGTATATTCTTTAAAGTCATTATCTGGATCAAGAGTAGTTTTCTTTTTAGTTAGTTTATCAATTTCTTTTTTAATAATATCGTTTTTATGATTAATAGTTTCTACATCAAGAGTAGAACTTAAATACAAATCAACTAATCTTTTTTCTTGAACTTTTAATTTTTTAATGGCTTTTTCTATTTCTTTTATTTCTTTGCTTTTAGTAGAACTACAAGTTATTATTTCGTTAGAATTATCATACATAAATCTAGTTAATTCATTTAAAATTCTTTTTAGTTTGTCTTCAATTTTATCTGAATTATAGTGATAACCATAACCTTTACAATTAGAGTTTTTACATCTCAAATGATAATAAATTTTAGTTTCATTCTTGTATTTCTTAAATGATTCACTAGTAGCAAGTATTTCACCACATAAAGGACATTTTACTAAACCTGCAAATAAATGAATATGCTCTCCATAATTTGGATGTTTATTCTTTTCAAGATTTGCTCTTGTAATATTCCAAGTATTGATATCTATTATAGGTTCACAATAATCTTCAACTTTTAAAACATCTTGAGGTTTTCTTTTGTATTTTCCATATTCAAATATACCAATATAAATAGAATTAGTAAGTATCTTATAAACTCTATCTGCCTTCCATTTGCCTTGTTTTAAATAAGCATTATTATCTTTCATAATAGTAGCAATATTTCTTATTGAGTGTCCTTTTTTACATAGTTCAAATATTTCTTTTACTACCTGTGCTTCAATTGGCTCTACTTCTAAATGACCAGTATCTTTGTTTCTAATATAGCCATAAGGTGCTTTACTAGGGTGGACTTTTTCCAGTGCCATTTCTTCCATAGCGCGTTTAGTTCTAGCTCCAATTTCTTTTCTTTCTCGTTGCCCAAATACCAGATTCATACCGAATATCATTTCACCATTAGCAGTAGATACATCATAAGGTTCAAGTATTAGTTCAATCTTAACATCGTGTTCTTCACAATAATTAAGTAACCAAAAACCATCATAGTTATTTCTAGTTAATCTATCTACTTTAATAGCAACTAACTTATCAATCTTCTTTGATTTGATATCTTTAAGTAGTCTTTGCATTTCTGGTCTCATTAAATCTTTTCCAGAATGACCCGCATCATTATAAACATCTACAATATCATAATCATTTTTTTCACAGTATTCTTTAATCATTCTAAGTTGTGAATCAATAGAATAACCATTATCTCTTTGGTCATCAGTAGATACTCGTACATAAACTCCACATCTCATAATTTTCCTCCTTTCCTTAAATTTTGAGAAATATTAAAATACCTCTCATATGTTTCCTAACTCAAACGCAAAATAACAAACACCAAATTAAAAATTTTTAATATTTTTCATTAGTTTCCTCATTTAAAGTGAGTTTTACGAAGTCTAATTTTAATACTTCTCTATATGTTTCCCCACTTAAACGCAAAAAAGTGTAGTCTAAATTTAAAATTTTTTTAAAAAAGTTTCAATTTCTTTCAAATTATACTTTTCTTTACGCTCTTTAATGTAGAATGGTTTATTACTAATCTCATTTACTTTATATTCAAGTATAGTAAGAGTAGTTGGATATGTAATTAAATATTGGGTTGGTACAATAAACTGTAAATTAGTATTTAGAAGAACTTTAACTTTTCCTTTTTTAGTTTTATAAGTATAGTTTTTTATAAGTTCTAATAGTTTAGGATTAAGTTTTAGTTCTTCAATAGTCTTAAATTCAAGCATAAAAAATGTCCTCCTTCCTAGAAAGAGAACTTTTTAAATTTTATATAAAATAAAAACTTACGAACTTTAATTAGTCCGTAAGTTGATTTCAAATGGAGCGGGTAGCGGGAATCGAACCCGCGCTATCAGGTCGGAAGCATGACATTCTACCACTAAATTATACCCGCATATAAATAACATTATAAAAAAATCCACATTGCTTATAAATAAACAATGTGGTTAATTTTATGGAGCAGGTAGCGGGAATCGAACCCGCATAGCCAGCTTGGAAGGCTGGAATTCTACCATTGAACTACACCTGCATTTCTTTAAGAACAGATTGCATAACCAATGTTTAAATAAATATATTGGAGCAGGTAGCGGGAATCGAACCCGCATAGCCAGCTTGGAAGGCTGGAATTCTACCATTGAACTACACCTGCATCTCTTCTCAAGAACAGTACTTATTATAAACAAACTAAAACTGATTGTCAATACTTTTTTATATATTTTTTTAAAATTTATTAATTGACTAACAAATTTTAATGTAATATTATATATCTAGATTGTTAGTAAGTAGAAAAAATCTAAATTTTAGGGGAGAAAGAACATATGATATATGAATTTGAAATACCAGGGAAAATAATAGGAAAGGGAAGACCAAGATTAAACAGTTATACAGGAGCAGTATATACACCAACAAGAACAAAGGATTATGAAAATTTAGTTATGCAATATTTTATGATAAAATATCCAAAATTTAAACAATTAGAAGGAAGAGTATCTGTAGAAATTGTAGCTAATTTTGAGGTACCAAAAAGTACAAAAAAACAAGATAAAATACTTATGCTAGAAAATAAAATAAATCCAATAAAAAAGCCAGATATAGATAATATTGTAAAAATTATTTTAGATGCTATGAATGAAATTGCATTTAAAGATGATACTCAAATTACAAAGTTAAATGTAGAAAAAAAATATTCTGAAACAGAAAGTGTATTTGTAAAAATAGAAGAATATTAATAAGAATTAAAAAAGATATTTTAAAAATAACAAAATAATAGTTATAGTTTTTAGGCTATAACTATTATTTGTTAATATTTACTTTTTAAAGATCTTGACATTTTATTATATTATTTAATATTTCGTCTTCAGTTTTGAAAAAATCGAAAACTAAATGATGACATTGTTTTTTATTAAAGAAAGCTTTTAATAAAATGAATTCAGTTGCCCAGTAACCAATTCCTCTTTTGGTTAAATATTTACAAGAATATAATGTACAAGCTAAACATTTAGCATCACATTTTCCACTTTTTAAGTGTGAGCAATGTCCAAAATTTGTATAACAGCATCCATTCTTTCGTGTGATAGGGTATGTTCTAAATAAATGTCTTTGTAATACACACTTGTTATTGCAAAAATTACAATAGCAATTTGAAATAAAATCTTTTTGTAAATAATTATATATATTGTTATAAATTTTTTTGTTTCGCTCTTCTGAATTAGTTATATTAATAATATTAAACGCTTCTTTTAGTTGGTCTTCTTTGAAAAGAGCTTCTTCATTAATTTCTTTTGCAATAAATGTAAAATTAAATTCTTTGTTTAAATTTGATTTTTTTTCTTTATCAAGATTTTTTATAAAATCAACAATATCGATTTGATCGATAGGTTTTAAAAATTCACGTTTAGGTTTTAAGTAAATAGCTTTGTGTAAAAATTTATGAGGACTATTTAAAATGTCATCTATATTAGTATTTGATATTAAATCTACAATCTTTGATATTTTATATTTCATTCTAGTGTGAAAATAGGGAGCAACCCAGATTGTATCTAAGTCAATAATATTGCTATCTAAGCAGGTAATTGAGTTTGAATTAAGTATAGATGTTTTTTCTCTCATTTCAGAATAGCTTTTTCTATCTTTTAGATATGAATTACATAGTCTTATTATAAGATCTGAATCTTCTGTATTTAATTTTTTTATTATATTCAATTTTTCTAATAAAGCTTCATACATTCTTTTTTCTCCTATCTTTTTAATCTTAAGTAAACATTATACTGATCTATTAAAATTGCCGTTTGTAAAATCTTTTCCCTCTAATTTAGTGTCATTTAATACATTTGATATTAATGTATTTATAGTAGATATATCTTCATCTAGAATATCTAATCTGATAGATCCACAATTGATTTTTGAAGAGTTTATAAAAGTAATTTTACTATTATAAATAGTAGTAACTGTATCTATATTATCTGGTATAACTCTAAAATCAAAACCAAGTCTATCTTTAATATAGAATTTGTTATTTGAATTGCATTTGTGGCAACAGTTTGAATAACAGTGATTAGATTTTCCAAGTAAACAATAATTCATATTCATAATAGGCGTATTTCCATAAACAATCATTTCACAATTGTCCTTATTTTCAAAATTTATTAAATCATCTTGATTTAATTCTACTGAAAATGTTGATATATCAATTCCTAAATCTTCTAGACTATTTTTAGTTAAATTATTAAAAATATTAAAAGTATAATTTCCGATAAAATCATATTTTGATTTATAATCTTTTAATATTTCGAAATTACTAATGTTAGATAATACAAATCCTTTTATATCAAAGTTCTTTGATATATCTTTTATATTATTTTTTATTAGAGTAATATAATTTTTTCGCATTATTGTAGGCATATATATATATAAATTATAATTCTTACTAAATAACTTTAAAACATTATAATAATCTTTATTAACAAAATATTTTAAAGGAATATATATATTATTAACATTTTTTAGTAAAGAGTAATCAAAATTTTTGTTTAGTAAATTAAGTAATATAGAAATTTTTGGCCTTTTTAATTTTATGTTAGATAAATTATTAAAATTATGTGAAATAAATGTAGGAAGAGGAGAGGTATCTAATTTATTATTACAATATTTTTCTTTTATTATATTTTGTAATTTTTCAATACAATTTCTTCTTAACTCATTTAAATCAGATATATGTGGAATGTAGATATTATCATCTAAATTGACATAGATTTCTCTAAATTCATATGGAGTATTAGATGTTTTGGAAAGTTGCTTTATAATTCTTTCTTTAGTTATAGGTTGATTTATAGACTTTTCTGGGATTATATTAGATATAATTGTAAAATCTATATTATTATAAAAAATTTCTGTTTCATTTATAGTTTTTATATTTATTTTTATAGGAAGATTATATTGTACATCTATAGTACAGAGTAAAGGAATCTTTTTATTTTCGCAATTAGAATATGAATTTAAAGCTTTTAAAGATAACTCTTTACTAGCTATTTTAAATACATTGCTTCCATATTTTATATTACCTTTCATTCTACCAAGTTTTACAATATTTCCAGATGAAGCAGTAGGGGAGTTTTTATTATTTATTAGTAGTTCAGAAACTTTATAACTTCCACTTTCACTATCAATTGAAATTGAATCTCCTATACTTATAGAATCTAGCAATTTTAATGTTATATAACCTTTAGCTGAATTATAGTTAGTTATACTTCCTAGAGGAATTCCCATATTATTTTGTTTTTTAGAAAAAACTAGTGATTTATTAGGTTTAGAAGATAAATGACCACTAGAAAATAGGCCTCTGTTAAAAACTTGTAGTAATTCCTTTTTGTCTTTTTCATCTATAACATAATTTTTATTTGATAAAACTAAATTTATATATTTTCTATATATCCTAGTTACTGTTGCAACATATTCAGGGGACTTTAAACGACCTTCTATTTTAAAGCATGTGACACCAGCTTTTATTAATTGTGGTAAATATTCTAAAGAGCATAAATCTCTAGTACTAAGTAGATAACCATCATCTAATTTTAAAACTTTATCTGAAGTTTCTTCAAATAGAGTATATGGAAGTCTACATGGTTGAGCGCATTTTCCTCTATTTCCAGAACGACCTCCAATCATGCTAGAAGCTAAACATTGACCGGAATATGAAATGCAAAGAGCACCGTGAACAAAAGCTTCTATTTCTACAGTAGAATTTTTACAAATATATTCAATTTCATTTGCAGATAATTCTCTTGAAAGAACTATTCTTTTAAATCCTAAATTTTGCAATTTTAGGGCACCTTCTAAATTATGAACACTCATTTGAGTACTAGCATGAATAGGCAAATTTGGTAAGTGTTTTATTAAAAATTCTGCAAGACCTAAATCTTGAACTATAATTGCATCTATTCCAAATTTATAAGCTGTTTTAGCAATCAAAATTGCATCATTTAGTTCATTATTTTTTACTAGAGTGTTTAATGTTAAATTGGTTTTTACATTTCTTATTTTACAATATTCTATTGCATTTTTTAGACCGCTGTTATCAAAATTACTTGCAGAAGCTCTAGCATTAAATGAACTTGCTCCAAAGTATATGCTATCAGCTCCATTTTGAACAGCAGCTTTTATACATTCAAAATCACCAGCAGGTGAAAGTAGTTCTATTTTGCTCATATATATTCTAAAATTCCTTTCTTAATGTAAGTTTATATAAAATAAAAGATTTTTCTATAAATTTATACATAATATTATTCTTCATAATTGTAACACAAAAATTAAAATTTGCATATGATATCATATAAAATAAAAAGGAGGGAAAAGGATATGCCAGAAGAAGGAAGAAATTGCGGATGTGGATGCAATAATAATGGAGGATTTTTAAATGGACTATTTGGAGGATGTGGATGTGATAGTGAAATTTTATTCTTTATAATAATATTTTTACTTCTTTTCACAAACTTTGGATGTGGATGTCAAAGATAATTTAAAATCGAAATACTTAAGAAGTGATTATAGATATATTTTGAAGAGTTATAGCAAAAAAAGCTATAACTTTTTTTATGATTTAATTGACTCGAAAAAACAAGAATGATATACTATGATTGCAAAAAATGTAGCAAAAGAGGAGGATAAAAATGTTAAGTAATAATGTTTTTATAGGAAATAAACATAGAATAAAAGAAGTCATAATAATAGTAATGATTTTAAATATATTAGTATATTTTGTTTTAGGTATATTAGGTGAAAATAAAGTATACGCTACACAAACAAAAGAAAGTGTATCAAGCAAACTAAATAATTATCCAGGATATGCAGAATTAATTAATAAATTAAGAGCAGCACATCCAAATTGGAACTTTACAATTTTTTATACTGGATTAAATTGGAATCAAGTTATAAAAAATGAAACAACAGCATGGCATGGAAGAAATTTAATAAGTTCAAATAAAACTGGAGATTGGATTTGTCCTACATGTAATGATAAAAAATATGATAATGGTAGCTGGAGATGTGCATCAGAAGCAACAGTATCTTATTATATGGATCCAAGAAATTTTTTAAATGATACAGATATTTTTCAATTTGAACAGTCTGTTTATAATTCTTCAATACATAGTGTAGATGGAGTTATGAGTATGACAAGTGGTTCATTCTTAGCAGGAAGAAAAAATGCAGAAGCAATGATAGAAGCATGTAAAAGGGTTAATATAAATCCATATCAAGTAGTTGCAAGAATATTACAAGAACAAGGAAAAAATGGTTCAACTATGAGTAGAGGAAACCAAGGGTATTATAATGTATTTAATGTTGGTGCTTCAGGAAATACATCAGCACAAATTATTGCAAATGCAACAACATATGCAAGAAATAGTGGATGGAATACTTTGGCAAAATCAATAGTTGGAGGAATAGATTTTTTGAAATCTAAATATATTGGAATAGGACAAAATACTTTATATTTACAAAAATTTGATGTTGATAATAGTGATGGAAGCTTATATTACCACCAATATATGCAAAATGTTTCAGCAGCAATAACTGAGAGCTATACTGTAAAAAATGTATATCAAAGAATGGGAACAATAAATAATAGTGTTAGTTTTTTAATACCTGTTTATGAAAATATGCCAAATGAAAAATGTCCAATACCAGGAACTCAGGGAGTTGTTACTCAAAATGTAAAAATAAAAGGTAGCAATATAAACATAAGAGAAAGTAAAAGTACAAGTTCTAATATTTTAGCAACTTTAAATTCTGGAGATATAATACTTAGAATAGAAGTAGCAAATGTAAAAGAAAATGGATATTACTGGGATAAAGTAGTTTTATCAGATGGTAGAAAAGGTTATGTTTCAAATGCATATGTAGAAAAAATAAATGATGTAACAAACTGTAATGATAGTGTAATAGCAAATACTGATGTTAATTTAAGAAACGGACCAGGAACCAATAATACGGCTGTAATTACAACATTAACAAATGGCCAGGCACTAACAAGAATTGAAACAGGTAAATATAATGGACTTGATGGATATAATTGGGATAGAGTAAAATTATCAGATGGAAGACAAGGGTATTTAGTAAGTTCATATATAAGTAAAGCAGGAGAGAGTAATGGAGGAACAACAACGAGTGAACTTGTAAAGGTAATTTGTGGTTCTGGATTAAAAGTTAGAGAGTCTCCTAGTACAGGTGCAAATGTAGTAACATATCTTAATAAGGGGGATATAATAACTAGAATAGAGAAAAATTCTTCAAACGCAAATGGATATGTGTGGGATAAAATAGTTACAGGAACAGGTGTTACAGGATATATTGCAAGAGGAGATAGTAAAGAAAGCTATATAGAGGTGGTTTCAAATAATAATAACAACAATAACAATAATAACCAACCAGCATCAGAGAGAGAATGTGATATAGATGGAAATGGAGTTGTTAATTCAGGAGATTTATATCAAGTAATAAAATTTTTAAAACAAAATACAAATGGATATGATAAAAAATATGATGTTAATAAGGATAATAAAGTTAATTCAAGTGATTTATATCAAATTATATTATATTTAAGACAACATTAATAAAAAACGGAGGATAAAAATGAAAAAAGTATTTTATAAAATAGGATTAATAATGTTTTTTGCAATTGCTTATTTGCTTATCAGTAACTCTACCAGCAATGCAGCAACAGCAGGAATTTCAGCAAGCAGTAGAAGTGTTAGTGCAGGAGATAGTGTTAGTATTAATGTATCTGTTAATGCTATTGCATGGAATTTAAAAGTTAGTGGATCTGGAGTATCAGATTCAATTGTTGGAGGAAATTTAGATGAATTAGCTAATAAATCAACAAGTAAGTCATATAAACTAAATACTTCTACTCCAGGAACTTATACAGTTAACTTATCAGGAGATGTAACTGATGCAAGTGGAACAACTACAGATGTGTCATCATCTGTAACTGTACAAGTATCAGCAAAATCAAATGCAGATTCAAATGATAATAAAGGAAATACGGGAAATACAGGAAGTACAGATAAAAAAAATGAAGAAAAAACTACAGAACCAACTTTTTCAACAGTAAACCAAACTGTATATTCTACAACAGAAGGCATAAATGTTAGAAGTAGCTATAGTACATCAAGCAGTAGTGTTGGAACTTTAAAAAAAGGAGAATCTGTTACGAGAATAGGTGTATCAAATAATGGGTGGAGTAAAGTTAAATATAATGGAGCAATTGCATATATTAGTAGCAGTTTATTAACAACAACAAAACCTGAAGAAGAAGATAAATCTGATGTTAAAGCACTAAAATCTTTAGTAATAAGTCCAGGAACTTTATCTCCAGAATTTAATGCTGAAACAACAAAATATACAATGTCAGTTGGAGCAGATGTTGATAAACTAAACATAGAAGCTTTATTAGAAGATGAAAAATCAAAATTATCAATTTCAGGAAATGACAGTTTGGAGATGGGAGAAAATACTGTAAAAATAGTTGTTACAGCTGAAGATGGAACAGCAAGAACGTATACAATAATAGTTACTAAAGAAGAACAAGAACAAATTAAATTATCAACTTTAACTATTAAAGGAGTAGAATTAGATCCTAAATTTGATCCATCAGTGTACGAATATACAGTAGAAGTAGATAGTAGTGTATCAAAATTAGATATACAGGCTCTATGCGATGTAGAAAATGCTACAGTAGAAATATTAGGTAATGAAGATTTAACTATAGGTGAAAATACTATAACTATAATGGTAAAATCAGAAGATGGAAAACAAAATGTAACATATCAAATAGTTGTAAATAAAACAGATAAAGCTGCTATAACTCAGAATACTACTAACACAGATGATAATATGAAATATATTATTGTGGGTGGAGTTTTAGGAACAATATTACTTATAATAATTATTGTATTAATAGTAAAAAAAGTAAGAAAAAATAAATCTGATGATGGGATAGAATTAAACTTCATGGACGATATAAAAAAGATGGACGAAGGTGAAGATAAATTAGATTTTTATAAACAAGATAGTAATGATAATAAGTCTAAGGAAGATTATAAAGATGATGGATACATAGAAATGAATACTAATTCTAGTATAAAAACAAATAAACTATATAATGTAGAAGATGAAGTCGATTTTAGTGATGTTGATAAAGATAAAAAAAGAAGAAAAAAAGGTAAACATTTCTAAAATGACATATAAAATAAAAATGGCTATAAAATGAAATTAACTAAAAATAAAAATATAGCCATTTTTATTTTTATAGAATTTATAAAAAATAGAGTGAGGGATTTTTATAAAAGTGATTGAATTTTAGAAAAAATATGTTAGAATAAAAGTATATTAATATATAAATGCTTCTATAGCTCAGTTGGTAGAGCAACAGATTCGTAACCTGTAGGTCGCCAGTTCGATTCTGGCTAGAAGCTCCATAATGCGTTTTCGTCGAACCAGTTATACATATTGATATAAGTGAGTTTGAAGAAAACAAAGTGAATATCGTATCACTTATATAAGTCGATTTAGTCGGCTTATTTTTTTACTTTTAATTATTGAAATTGGTAATAAAAGTAAAAAATAGCCTCAAAATATTGAAAAAAGGAGGTTTTTGTGATATGATATCTACAGTAAAAAAAGAAATAGCAATAAGTAAAAAATTACATTCTAAGATTGAGTGGGCTTGCACTTTTAGTAATTGTGAACCAAAGATAAAGAATGGTAATTTGAGAATGGTAGAAAAAACTAATCTTGCTTATGTAGAACCACATACTGCTATTATTAAAGATAAAATATATTTATTCTTTAATGAACATGAGTATTTTTACATAGGTAATTTAGCAAATAAATACCCACTCTCAAAATTAAGAGAATTTATCAATGGCGACTAATACTAAAAGATTTTTTGTTTTCAGCAAGTAGTATAATAAGAAAATATTAGAGTTTTTAAGTGTTAGTTAGCAATGGCTTTCTAGCACTTTGTTTGTTTTATGGGAGATTTTAAATGGAGAACGAAGAAAGAAAAATTGCAGGTATTTATATTAGAGTAAGTACCGAAGATCAAGCTCGTGAGGGATTTAGTTTAGGAGAACAAGAAGAGAAATTAAGACAGCTATGCAAATATAAGGATTTTGAGATATTTAAAGTATATAAAGACGCAGGAATATCAGCTAAAAATATGAAAGATAGACCAGCATTTCAGCAAATGCTAGAAGATATGAAAGCAGGTAAATTAAATTATATAGTTGCATATAAACTTGATAGAGTAACTCGTTCTGTAAGAGATTTAGAAGTTTTAATTAGCACTCTTGAGCAATACCATTGCTATTTAATTTGTGATAGAGATGATGTAAATACTTCTACTGCAAATGGTCGTTTCTTTGTTAGAATGTTAACTGTTTTATCTCAACTTGAAATAGAAATAGTATCAGAAAGAACTAAGTTTGGATTAAATGGTGCTATTAAAGCAGGTCATATTCCTGGAAAAGTACCACTAGGCTATTACAGAGATACTGATAAAACATTAAAAGTAGATGTTACTACAAAAGATATTGTTTTAAAAATATTTGAATTATATTTAGAAGGCAAAAGCTATCAAGCAATATCTAATATTCTAAATGAGGAAAAAGTATTATCCCCTAATAATAAGAAATGGTGCGACTCTACTATTGATAGAATTATAAACAATAAAATCTATATGGGTGATTATGAAAGGTATAAATATGATACTAACAAAGAAACAGAATTATTTGTAGATGTTGTTCCTCCTATTATAACAAGAGCTATGTGGGAAGAAGTTCAAAAACAAAAGGAGAAAAATCAAAGGTCTTATTGTAGAAATAGAGTTTATATCTTTTTTCAAAAACTTGTATGTCCTACTTGTCGGAAAAATAATGACTTGTAAAGGTACAGGTGGTAAAAAAGCTAAATATATGTACTACTTCTGTGATAACTGCAATTTATATTACAATGAAGCTGAATTAGAAGATTGTTTAATTGATTATATTTTAGATTTAGTAGAATATGACTTTCATGTAAATAAATACTTCTACCCTCTACTTGCCGAAAAGAAAGATAATGAAACTAAAGAAATTGAAAAAGAAATCAAGAAATTAAAAGAACAAAAGGAAAGACTTAGAAAAGTCTATGTCAATGGAATATTAAAAGAAGAAGATTTTGCAGAAGATTACAAACTAATAGAAAAGAAATTAGCAGATTTGGAAAACAAGAAAATTGACTCTTTAAATTTTGACAAAGAAACATATAATCCTCAACATCTACTTGCTGAAAGAGATATAGAAAGAGAAAAACTAACTGAACATCAGATGTATAAAGATGATTTACTAAAACTATGGACTATGAAAAGTAAAGAAGAAAAGCAATCTTTTATATCTAAATTTATTGAAAATGCAACATTAAAGAAAGATAAAGATGACAATTTTGATATAGATAAAATTAATTTTAGAAGTAGTTTTGTTGAGCAGATAGATAAGTTATATGATAAAGGTGTTGTAGATTTTCCTACTATGCTAGAAAGAGGTGGAAAACTAGAAGATACTAGAATTAGTGTAAATATGAATAATGAGCAATTACAAGATTATTTAGGTACATTGAAAAAAGAATTAGATATAAACTATATGGATTTAGGAGAATATTATTTCCACGATGATAAGATAGATGAAAACTATGATAATAAATCTAAAGTTGCAATGATTAGAGATAGACATATTGAATTTAATTTAAAGAAAAATCAAAAAGTAATTAGAATGGTAGCAATAAAACAATATAAAAACTTCTTGGCAAAACCAGAAGGCAAATTACGACTAGGGCTTGTCACTCATATTACTACAAAGAAAAAGCATAAATAATTGTTGCAACTATTACTCTAATTGTAGTCTATGTTGCAACAAGCAAATTAACGAATACAAATTTATATTTGCGTTAGCAATATAAATTTTGTGTGAGGTAATTTGAATAAATTTTATCTGTCAAGATAAAATTTTTGCCTCGCAGAGCCCCCGAGTTATGATGGTACGTCATAACTCATAGGGGGTTAGGACTTATGATAAGGTCAAAGTCCTATGCTTCGAAGAAAATTCTAAAGGAGGAAAAAGATGGAACAAGAATTAGCATATTCATTTCACTTGGGTTGTGATAAAAACAAAAGTAAAGTAGCAAAAAAGACAGCTAAAGGAAATGTTTCTGGAATGATATTGTAGTAGAAGATGTTAAACAAGTCTATTTAGATGAATTTGAACAAGCTAGAATTGAGTATAATAGCAAGACAAGAGCTGATAGACAAGTTAAAGATTACTTTCAAAAAGTGTGTAATTCTCAAAATGATATTGCCTGTGAAATTATTATAGAACTTGGAGATATGGATTTTTGGCAAGATAAAGATGATGAATATAGATTTAAGATGATAGATGTATATAATGAGCAAATACAAGACTTAAATAAAATACTTCCTAGCTTTAAAGTAGCCAATGCTACAATACATTTTGACGAAACATCTCCACATATGCATGTTATAGGTGTTCCTGTAATAGAGAATTGTAAAAGAGGTATGAAAAAGCAGGTTGGAAAATCACAACTATTTACTAAAACTTTACTTTCAGAAATACAAGATAAAATGAGAAATGCTTGTATTAAGTCTTATAACAAGTTCTATGATGTTGATAGTAGGCTTAAAACAAAGTAAAAAGGCAGAAACCAAGATATTAATGTTAAAGAAATGGATAATTATAGACAGATGAAGAAAAAACTAGAGAAACAGAAACAAAAGTTAGATAATGCTAATAAACAAACTAAAAAACTTGATAATAAAAGTAAAGATATTTATCAAATATTAGATAATCTGAAATCGCCTTTGCTAGATAAAAATAATAAGCTTATTTCGAGCGAGAATATAGATAATATTAAAAATTATATTGAAAACGTAACTAATGTTACTCAGACAGTTAGAAGTGTAAATGATTTAAATATAGCTATTGAAGATTTTGAATTTTATACACTTGAAGTAGGTCAAGAGAATCGCTCACTTCAATATCAATTAGAACAAAAAGACGAGGTTATTGAAAAATTAAATGATAAATTATCTGTTAAAGAAAAGATAATTAATAAACTACAAGAAGAAAAAGAAAGCTTAAAAGCTCAATTACAAAAATTCAAAGGTTTTTGGCATAGTTTAATGAGCCACTTTCATAAAAGGATAACTTATGATAATGACGCAAATTATAAAATTGTCAGTGATGATTTATATAAAAATGGCATATTTGATGATAATGATAATGAAATCGCTAACAATATTTTAAGAAAAGTAACTATATACCAAATGAGAACAAAGCTGAAAAGAATAGAAAGAAAAACAATGATACTAGATTTTAAAATGGAGGTAATAGAAAATGGAACAAGAAAAAGTAAAATATTTAATAGATATTATAAATAATATGGACATTAAAGATAAATTAAGATTAGCAATATGTATGAGCCAAAGCAAATTGTCTGGACTTATATATAATAATAAAGAATATTATGAAAAATTTGATAGTATGCTAAAAGACATAGATGAAGAATATAGAACTACACTTATAAATTTTGGAAAATATAAAATTGTTATTTTTGTAATGGCTAAACTAATGGAAATGGAGACAACAGAGCAAAATAAAGTTGCTTTATATTTATTTAACAATATATAATGGATATTATGGTATGAGAAACTATTAATATAAGTGCTAATACTATTGAAAAAAACGAACTTTGTTAGTATAATTATATAAAAATATAAATGAAAGGAGTTCTACAATTGGAGCAAATTATAAGTAGCAGAGAATTAGTAGATAAAATACTACATAATGAAAATTTACATCCTGGAGATAAAATTTCATATAATAGACTTATTGAATTATCAAGTAAATACAATATTACTCCATATATATTGGCAGTAAATATATTTGGAGTAACACAGGCACAATTTCAATCTATACATTCTAAAGGTTCAAATGCTAAGAATTTTATTATTTTAAAGCATTTAATACCTGAGATGATAGAAAATGCAATAGGTTTTAGAAATATAATTATACAAGAAGAACAATTAGCAGAAGGTAGTCTTATAAATTATCATCAGCTACAAGAATTTGCCAAGAAATACGATATACCTGAAAAAATATTAGCTATAAATGTTTTACAAATTTCAGAATATTCATATAGAAAAATAAAAAGTAATCCTGATTCAAATGCAATAATATTTCATCAGCAAAAACGAATAAATACTCAAACTGCTCAAAAAGATAAACAGATAACTCATCAGAGACAAGAAATATTAAGAAATGAAAGTTTAAAAATTGGAGATAAAATAAATTATGAGAAATTAGTCCAATTATCAAAAAAATATCAAATTGATGAAAAAAAACTGGCTATTGATATACTTGGAGTTACAATAAGTTCTTTTAACCATATAAAATCAGATAAAAAAAGGAACGCGATAATTCTAAGAGGATTTTTAAATGAGGAAGAATTAAAAAAAATTTCAATAAAAATTACAAAGATAGAAGGAATTCAACCATATACTCAAATAGATTATAAAATGTTACAAACACTTTCAGAAAAATATTTGATAAATGAAAGAATATTGGCATTAAGTGTTTTAGGACTGACAGAAAGTCAGTATTGGAATATGAAATATAATCACAATATGAAAGCTTATGTATTAAAAGGCGAGTATAAAGAAACAAAGCCAGAAGAATTACAAAAATTAAAATTAAGAATCTTTGAAGAAGAAAAACTATCAGCTGGAACAAGAATTTCTTATGAAAAATTAGAAAATATACAGAAAAAATATAGTATTCCTTTAAATGAATTATTGTATATTTTAGGCATAACTAAATATGCTTATAATTTTATAAAAAGTAATAGAAGATATAGTTCTATTGTTAAAGATATGGATACATACTTAATTACTCAAATCTTATCAGAAATTATGGAAAAAGAAAGATATTATACTAAAGCTGAAATAAAACAGATTTGTGAAGCTAATAATATTTCATTACAAGACTTTTTTGATTATATTTTTGGAAAAGCGGTATATTTTGGACGTGATGACTATGAAAGGTTATTAAATAATAAAGGGAAAATATGGATTGGTAATAGAAGTAAACTATCTAATGAATTTGTGAATAATCATTTAGATCAAATCAGAGAAATAGCAAGGAAAGTAAGCAATCATATTTATTATAAATATAAAAGTGAAAAAAGAAAATTAGAAAAAGAGGATTTAGAACAAGAGGCTTGTATTTTAATACTTGAAACTTGTGGAGATTTAGAAAAAAATTTTACTGATGATGAACTTTCAAGAATGATTTATTTAAGAACTAGAATTAATATGTTAAAGCATATTGGTACAGAATCAAAAGTTGTAAGTATATCTGAATATTATAAAAAAGCCCAAGATAGAAGTACTAAAGGAAATGGTAAGAATATTGATTTAGTAATAAAAGATGAAAATGCTGATACTGAAAAAGATGCTTTAGATAACTATGAAAGTGAAATTGAAGAAACCTCTATTATAGGTTATTTATCTAAGTTAGTAGAAAAAGGGTATGATAGAAATGCTTGTCTAGAAAAAACAGCAAATGCATTTGGGATTGATAAAGAAACAATGCTTGAAGTAATTAAAGAAGAACTTTTAAGACGAGGTAAAGTTAAACAAACAGATAAAGGAGATTATTATATAGGTGATTGAAAGAGAATGCGAATAAATATAAGCATTCTCTTTCAATTATGGCGAATTTGCCATAATTAAATTTATTATCAAGATAATGTGACCAATTCATATGCGACAACATTGTTGTCGCATTGAGAAAGTAAATATAGAATTTTTAGGTATTTTATTATTTATTTAAAAAGTATTGAACATTTATAAATTTTATGTTAAAGTAAAGACAATAAATCGAGTTATATAAGAGAGTTTGAAACAAAGTATGTTATTTTTCGCATACCTGTTTCGAAATCGCTCCAATTTTGAAATCAACTTACAGACTTAATTGTTCGTAAGTTTTTTCATAAAAAGTGCAAAAAAGTATTTAACAAATATAGAATCATTTAATATCAATTAAACATTGTTTTTTTATGTCTAATTATTTTAGATAAAAAATGAAATAGAAAAATATGTATAATAAATAGGTAAAAGGAGATTTTGCTTATGAATAAAAAAATTAAAAACATATTAAAATTTGTAGTACCAATAATCATAGTTTATTTAATTATTAGTTCAATATATATTTTTGCTCATATAGGTATTGGAACTGCACAAAGTTTAGGATGTAAGGAAATTAATAGAGCTACAAATGTATTACGAGTTTTTATGGGATTACCAAGTACGCAATCTGCTTATATGGGAGTAGATCAGACGTATTTGATACAAGTTGCCATAAAAATTGTTATAGCGGTAGTTCTTTTGATTTTTTATCCAAAAGTGAGTGGAAAAAATAATAGAAAATGGACTATTATAGCAATACTAGTATTAATAGTAACTACATTGTGTATAGGAGTTAAAGTAATAAAAAATAATATACAGGTAGATGGAGAAGTAGAAGGAAAATATACAGGGTACCAATTAATTTTAAGAGCTGATTATGGAGGCTCTGGAATAGCTGGTCAAGATTTAAGCAGTGGAACGATTATAAAAGTATATAATGTCAATGATAATGATACTTTTTTTGAAGACATATTTGGAGGAATATGGGAACTTAATATTGAAAATACTTCAGAAAAAGGAAGTACAATTCTTAAAATTAATCAAATAGGAGAAGAGAAAATAGAAATAGAATATAAAGATAAGAAATATACAGCAAAATATGGTGAAATAATTAAGATACCTTCCAATATATCTGTAGAAGATGGATTAAACTATTATTATACAATACAATTTTGTAAATACAAATAGATTATTAAATGCTTGAAAATATAATATTTTAAGATAAAAAAGAACATGTTTTTTAGGCGTAAAATTTATATAAAAACTAGATCCTAAATAGAATCTAGTTTTGATGGGGAACTAATTTAATAGCACCACTTAATCTTCTTTACGACGTTTGAAGAATCCTACAAAGGCTGCAAAAATCATTGAAAGAAGTCCAATAAATCCAGCATTGCTAGTGTGCTCACCAGTTTGTGGCAACTCAGCTTGAGGCACTACAGGAACTTCAGTATCTGGAGTTGGTGTAGTTGGTGGTGTCACTGGAGTTGGAGGAGTAACAGGTGTTGGTGGTGTAGTCGGTGGTGTTGGTGGCCTGGGATTTGAAATCATCCCCGTTGACCAGCTGCAAAAAGATGAGCCGCAGCCCATACAGCAGCATCAGGATGCAGGCAGCGGCAACCAGAACACGCATCCGCCGGATGGCGGTTTTCCGTTCTTCTTGGTTCATGGATTCTCCTTCCGGCGCGGGGTGCGTTACACCACGCCGTTGTCGATCTTAAATTCTTCGTGGATGCGGCGCACGACCCCGAACAGAGGGAAGCAGACAGGCACCGAGAGCGCCGCCGTGGGCAGCACAAACCACAGCCAGCGGCTGGCCGCGCCGCTGTAACCGGGCATGTAATAGAAAAACAGCCAGTCCAGCGTGAGCACCAGCAGGGCGGCAGCAGACGCAATGAGTGCAAAGTTTGCGGCCGAATTCTTGAAGTAGAGCTGCATCACCGCCGAAACGGCAAAGCAGAGCAGCAGCAGCTCCAGCGCCAGCATACCCA
>OGFY01000278.1_pt1 | contig 52227 bp, 60 predicted proteins | sample 1570951 | NCBI WGS metagenome assembly OGFY01 (sample SAMEA2581942, study PRJEB24529) | metagenome | biome: Human gut stool | place: China | collected 2011
TCGAGCCCCGTCTATCGCTCTTATATCATAAAAGAGATATCCTTCATGGATATCTCTTTTTTGTTATAGACAGGAACATACTCTTTTTTGTTATAGTCAGGAATATCTGTCATATTTCCGCGTCCCCACACATATTATATATAAAACAACCACAGGAGGCGCATATGAGTGCAAAAACAAAAATCGTCGTTGTAAAAATGAAGCATGTCATTCTCACCGGAGTTCTCCTTGGCATACTGCTTCTTCTGATAATTTTCGCTGCTACATATTTCTTTTCAGGTGATGAACCAAAGCCTGCAGTCGAAGAAACCGGCATGTATACACCAGGTGTGTACAATACATCTGTAGCGCTGGGTGGGGCGGCTATCGATGTGTCTGTGGCGGTGGACAGCAATAACATTAACTCCATAAGCCTTGAAAACATGACTGATTCGGTGGAAACCATGTATCCGCTTGTTGAGCCTGCTATGAACGAGCTCGTATCGCAGATTGTACAAAATCAATCCACCGATAATATTTCCTACGCAAACACAAGTCAGTACACCTCCAAAGTGCTGCTCAACGCAATTGATAACACTCTCTCCAAAGCAAAAAAATCTGACAGCTCAAATACCGAAGAAAATGCAAAGACTGTATCTGAACCACAAAAAGAGCCCGGGGATTCTTCAAAAACTGAAAATACCTCGCAGTAACCTGCGAGGTATTTTAACTTAATCATATAAATCGTAAAATACATGTTATGTATCAAAAATATAATCTACTGTTTACTGTCTGTAGATAATCCCTGTAAATAATCGCTGACTGCGCTGATATCTGCGTAATAGCAGTTCACCGGACGACTCTTCTCATAGTACTGATATCCGGAGTAACCGCCCCAGCCTACCAATGCAACCAAAGCCGCAGCTGCAACAATTCGTGCTATCACACGCTTTACTTTATTTCTGGCATTTGTCTTTTTACGATTTGCCTTTTCATTCTTATATTTATCAACCTTTGCCTGACTCATTGCTTTTCTCCTTTAACTCAATGCAATAATTCTACTACATTTTGCGGGAGATATCAAGGCATTTCATCATAGCTTCAAAAACACTGCTTCTCATGCCCTTTTCCTCAAGCACACGTACAGCCTGGATAGTGGTTCCGGCCGGTGAGCACACCATATCCTTGAGCTCGCCCGGATGCTTTCCTGTCTCAAGAACCATTTTTGCGCTTCCAAGCACTGCCTGAGCTGCAAATGTATATGCCTGGCTCCTTGGCATGCCGCCTGCTACAGCTGCATCTGCCATAGCCTCGATAAACATAAACACATATGCCGGTGAGCTTCCGCTGACTGCTGTCACTACATCCATAAGCTTCTCGTCTATCATCTCAGCCTTTGAAAAGCCCGAGCACAAATCAAGCACTGTATCAAGCTCCGCCTGCGATACTCTTTCATTTGCACAGACTCCCATCATGCCCTCACCAACCATGGCAGGTGTATTTGGCATGGTACGTATAACCTTTAAGCTCTTTCCAAACATCTCGTCAAACCACGAAAGTGACTTGCCCGGTGCAATCGAAACAATGATTTCATCGTCACTAACAGTGTCCTTTATCTCTGCAATAACCTCCTCATAGTACTGTGGTTTTACTGCTAAAAACAGAATATCTACAAACTCTGCTACGCTCTTATTGTCCGCTGTCAGCCTGATTCCAAGCTCTGCAGCATTCTTTGCTCTGGAGCTTTCGGTCTTTGCAGATGCAAGAATATCGCTTGCCTGTGCCTTGCCTGATGCCAGCACTCCGTGTATCATTGCCTTTCCCATGTTTCCACAACCTATGAAGCCTAATTTCTTACTCATATTATCCTCCTGCCGTAATCAATATATCTGACTATTCAAAGCATCCAAAATCATGTTTAACAGTCAGTATTTTTGCAAATTATTTTAGCACACTTCATTCAATCATGCAAAATATCTTTTGACTCTCATATCATCTTATGCATCAAAACCTGAATGTACAGGCAGGCCTCTGTGCTCAACAGGAGTGGAAAAAACTATCTGTGTACTTGTCTTGCCGAATTTCTGCAGAGTGTTGATAAAGTCATCAAGCTCCTCCGTATTCAAAAACTCCACCTCTATGAGCATAGAATACTCTCCTGTCACACAATTGCACTCTATGACATTCTCCACACTCTCAATAAACGGATAAAACTCTTCCTTTTGTACAGGCTCCAGGTCCAGATTGACAAAAGCCTTTATCTTATAGCCCAGATTAACCGAATCAACAGTGGCATGATAGCCCTTTATGATTCCCTTGCTCTCCAATCTCTCTATTCTGGCTGTTACAGCCGGTGATGACAAAAACACCTGTGCCGCTATCTCCTTTATCGCTATACGTGCATTTTCCTGCAGCAGCTCTACTATTTTCTCATCAATCATATCCAATGCATTCTTAGTCAATGTACCGCCTCCTAATCTCTCTTTTGTAAATGTAATTTTTCCAACAAAAAAGAGGGCGCAGATAACCTAATATCTGAACGCCCTCGTTCGCTTTACTTTTTTAATTAATTACTTTAGAAAAATAATATCATTAATCAATATTACTTGTCAAGATTAAGATCTGTAATCTCCGTTAATTTTTACATAATCATATGTAAGATCACATCCCCATGCCTTGGCTGATACATCTCCCTGGTGCAGATCTATGTCGATATAAATCTCATCCTCATGCAGTATCTTTGCTGCCTCCTCCTCTGAGAAGTCAACTCCGGCACCGTTCTCGCACACCTTGATGCTTCCTGCTGTTGAGCGCAGGTGAAGCTCCACCTTGTCTATATCAAAATCAGCCTCCGCATAGCCTATAGCACAAAGGATTCGTCCCCAGTTGGCATCCTCGCCAAACATAGCACACTTTAAAAGTGGTGAACGGATAACGCTCTTTGCCACAATAATTGCTGTATCAAGATCAGGCGCACCTGCACATGTGCACTCTAAAAGCTTTGAAGCCCCCTCTCCGTCCTTTGCGAGCATTCTTGTGAGGTTAGAAAGCACCTCATAGAGAGCAGCCTTAAAGGTCTCATAATCTGCGTTCTCTGTGGTAATCGGTGTGTTTCCCGCCAGTCCGTTTGCCATGATGCTTACCATGTCATTGGTAGAGGTATCTCCGTCAATGCTTAAGCAGTTGTAGGTAACCTTTACAATCTCACTCAAAGCCTTCTGGATAAGCTCTGATGAGATGGCAACATCTGATGTGATAAAGTTTAAGGTGGTTGCCATGTTCGGGTGAATCATGCCGCTTCCCTTTGCCATACCGCCTACTGTACACTCACTGTCTCCAAGCATGAACTTCACCGCATACTGCTTTGGAACGGTATCTGTCGTCATGATAGCGTTTACAGCCTTGTCGTTGCCGTCTGCCGAAAGTCCCTTTGCAAGCTCCTTTATATGGCTCTCAATAGGCTCAATCGGAAGCACCTGGCCAATAACTCCTGTAGATGCCACGATAACCTCATTTGGGTCAATCGAAAGCTCTGCTGCTGCAAGCTCGCACATTTTCTGTGCCTTCTCCACTCCGTCAGCATTGCAGGTGTTGGCGTTTTTGCTGTTGGCAATAACAGCCTTTGCCGTATGTCCTGATGCCTCAAGGTGTGCCTTTGTCACCTGAATAGGTGCGCCCTTCACCTTGTTTGTTGTGTAAACAGCCGCTGCCTGACACTGCGTTTCTGAATAAACTAAAGCCAGGTCATTTTTGTTTTTATCACTGTTTAATCCACAGTTCAGTCCGTTTGCAACAAAGCCCTTTGCTGCACAGACTCCCTTTTTTACCTTTGTAAAACTCATTTGTATAATACCTCGATTCTTCTAAATATGTCTAATCCCCAACATATCGTAGTATTGATGTATGAATGATAGCCTGTAACATCCTTTCGTTACTCTATCTCCTTCATGACGCTCTTGTAAGCCGGACGGATAATCTTGTTCATGCCGACAATCTCCTCAAGCCTGTGAGCACTCCATCCAACGATTCGCGCAATGGCAAAAAGAGGTGTGTAAAGCTCCATAGGAATACCAAGCATCTCATAAACAAAGCCGCTGTAAAAATCGACATTAGGAGAAACACCCTTAAAGATATGACGCTTTTCAGCGATAATCTCAGGAGCCACCTTCTCTATTGTATTATAGAGATTCATCTCCTTATCTCTATTCTTTGCCACTGAAAGCTTCTCCACATAGCCTCTGAATATACGCTCTCTCGGGTCAGAAAGTGAATACACGGCATGTCCCATTCCATAGATGAGCCCCTTGTGGTCAAATACCTCACCATCCATCATTTTTCTGAGGTAGGCTCTCACCTCATCCTCATCATCCCAGTCCTTCACATGTGAACGGATATCCTGCATCATCTCCATCACCTTGATGTTGGCACCGCCGTGCTTTGGTCCCTTAAGGGATGACATGGCTGCCGCGATAGCAGAGTATGTATCTGTACCTGCCGATGTAACCACACGTGTGGTAAATGTAGAGTTGTTTCCACCGCCGTGCTCCATATGAAGAATAAGTGCCATATCAAGCACCCTTGCTTCAAGCTCTGTATATTGATTGTCAGCTCTGAGCATCCTAAGGAAGTTTTCAGCTGTCGAAAGCTTCGGATCCGGTCTGTGAATATACATGCTCTGGTCATTTTCATAATGATTATACGCATGATAACCGTAAACTGCAAGCATCGGGAATATCGCAACAAGTGATAAGCACTGCCTGATATTGTTGTCAATGCCCGCTTGTGCTACAAGGGGATCATATGAAGCCAGCGTCAATATACTTCTCGTCATGGAATTCATGATATCCTTTGACGGAGCCTTCATGATGACATCCCTCGTAAAGTTGGTAGGAAGGGTTCTGCTTCTTCCTAAAACCTCTGTAAACTCAGCCAATTCACTCTCAGATGGCAGCTGCCCGAAAAGCAGCAGATAAGCAATTTTTTCAAAACCAAACTCACCGGGCCTTAAGTTATTTGTAAGTGTCTTTACATTGTAGCCCCTGTACCACAATTGTCCGTCACATGGCACGCTGCTGCCATCCTCGCCCGTTTTAAATGAAACAATCTCCGAAATATTCGTAAGACCTGTCAGAACTCCCTTTCCGTTTACATCCCTAAGTCCTCTGTTGACACCATATTCCCTGAAAAGACTATCTGAAATTGTGTCATTTTTAATACAGATATCCTGTTTTTTTGCAGCGTAATCCGCTAATAAATTATTGCTTTTTGTCATCCATTCACCCTTCCTTTTTACCTTTTAGAATATATTATATCCGTTTTCTTAGAAATTGGCAAACCCATTCATGAATCCATAGCCAAAAATTTTATTCGGGTAGTCAGTTTTTTCTTTTCTGCGGCAGTTTCTTACCATGACATTTTTTATATCCACTCCGTTTGCGAGCAAAACATTGCCTCTCACTATCATCCACTCCATGATGAGAGCCGCCACCGCTGCAGTGATTGCAGCAGCCGCCGATGTGCCACTTAGTGCTATATACATTCCTCTTAGATTTGCCCCTGTGACATCCACAGCCGGTGCTACGAGATCCGGCTTTATTCCACCGTCTGCGTCAAAGCCCCTTCCCGACTCTAAAAGTATTGCATCATTTAGGGAATTATAGCCTCCCGCCGTTATCACAAGCTTAGCATCCGAAGGCATGGTCAGCGTGGTATCAGGCTCCGAGACAATAAAGCTCACATCAGTATCAAGAAGTCCTGTCATCGGGAGCCACATATTAAAAACGCCTCCAATAGTACTAAGTGGAAATACCCTGATGGTCCACACTCCCTTCACCACCTTTTGAAAGCGGATAAATATAAGCAAATCCCTCGTCTGTCTGCCGGTCTGCCTGTAGTCAATAGTCACCTGTGTTCCCTCAAGCAGAAATGAGTATTCACCGCTGTCTATTCGCATTGGTACCCCGGCTGGATTTGATTGTCCGCTAGGCGATATGACAGAAAGCGTAAATAGCTCAGGTGAAAGTGCCCAGCATTCCAGATAAAAGCCATCCATATCCTGCTCAACATTTATCTCAATATCATCGACTGTATCTGTTATGCGCCCTTTATAATGATGCCTGCTGTTCGCCTCATTGCCCGCTGCCGCAACCACAGCCCTGCCTCTTTTTGCCGTGATATAGTCCAGATACTCTGAAAGATCCTCAGCTCCCGTGTGGCTTCCGTTATTGCAGCCAAGCGCCATACAAAAGACAGCCGGTGCTCCCTTTTGACCTGCAAACTCATCTGCAAAATGCACTGCTCTCATCACATCAACCTCCGAGTACACCATTTTACGATCCGGAATAAAGTAGAAATCATACAGCTTTTGAGGTGCCCTTTTCAGCTTTACGACAATAAGCTTAGCCTGTGGTGCCACCCCTGCAAAATCATCCTGCGGTCTGTCATTGCCACATATCACGCTCGCCACAAACGTACCATGCCCATCCTCATCGCCCGGTATGCTCTCATATGGATTTTCCGATAAAATAGCAGCATTTATCTCATCCTCTGAATAAACCGTATCCGTATTCTGATCCCAGAGCACTGCAATCTTCGTCTTACCCTCAGGTGTCAAAAAAGCCTCCTGCGCATAATTCACACCTGTGTCAATAACCACCACATACACACCATTTCCGTATAGTCCCGGAACAAACTCCCTTTGAAGCCTGAAAACACCGCTCTTTACAAGCCCCTGCGTGGATAAAGGAGCAAGACACTTTGGAATAGCCGAATACGAATAAACTCCCACCAGAAGTGGTGGGAGTCTTTCGTAATCCTCATATGTCCATATCTCGTAATCATCGCCCAATGTCTCTATGATATCAGGAGCTATTACCGGTGGAATGAACTCCTTTTTTGATACTATGAACTGCATATTTTACCTCATATGATATAATATTTAGATATGAGGGTCAAAAGATATTTTGACCCTCATATAATTATATTCTATAAATAAAAATATGCTACCATATTTATCTAATATAAACAAAGCTTCGACCAAAATTTACTCGCGGCTTCCATGACATGTAAAATAAATCACCTGGTAATCCTGCGAAAGCACCGCAAGCAGCCTTCTGCCGCGCGCAAGCTTCTCATCATCCAGATTCACAAACGGATCGTCAAGTATGAGGAACGGCTTCTCTCCCGGATACATCGCATCCACAAGCGCAAAACGCATACATATGCCTATCAGGTCCTTGTAGCCTGCCGACATGGTTCTCACATCGCGAAGCTGCCCCTGCTCCTTCATCCTGATGGAAATATTGGCATCCACCTGCCAGTCCCTGTCTGTGTTTTCTGTCAGAATACCGAAATACTTCTGGAAGCCATTGGAAATAGGTGCCATATATCTGGCAGTAAACTGCTCCCTTGCCCTGGTCAGATAGTCTGATGTAAGCCCGAGTATCTCGTACTTATGCTTTTCCTCAGCCTGTATCTGCTTGCAGTTGCGATACTCCTGCTCCTTTTCATCCCTCATATCAAGCTGCTCCTGCAGATCATCCATCTGTCTGCCGTACTGCACTAAGGATGCCCTGATTTCATCGAGGCTTCCTTCGACCTTTGAAATCATCTCATTGAGCTCATCAAGTGTATATGGACACTCATTTGGTGCAAGAAGCTTGTCCATATCGTTGTCATTCTCAAACTGCTTTTTCTTCTGCATTGCACTGTCCATATTTTCCTTTGCAAAGCCAACCTCTGCGAGCTGCTTTTTCATCTGTGCAAGTGCCTGTGTATATTCTGTAGCGCTGTCATATCCATAGAGGCTTAAATACTCATCAAGCGAAGCCTTTGCCTTCTCATAGTCTGCCTTTGTCTTAGCGCGCTTTCCTATCTGCTCGTTGAAACGGCTGTAGTCGTGAGCCTTTGTGCGAAGCTCATAAAGCTTCTCCTGATACTGTGATTCATCTGCTTCAATTGAAAAGCTGTCAAAAAACTGCGATACCTCTTGCTCCATTGACGTGATGCCGCTTTGGATCTGCTCAAGCTGCTCCTTTAATTCCTGAATCGGTATCTCCTTCTGCTTTATATTTTCCTCGCGCTCAGCCATAAGCCTGATGTAAGCTCTCTGCTTTTTGTTGTTCACACGGATTCCATAAACCATCATAACAACTCCACAGAGCGCCATAGCGATTCCCGCTATGCCTACCGCAAGGAACATGATTTCCTTCACATTGTACTTCTCATTCAGGCTGAATACTGTAGCAACAACCGCTGCCAAAAGGCCGATAACCATAATCACAATACCTGCCGGTACCAGCTTAGTCTTCTCCGGAGCCTCCGGTTCCTCCTCATCACCTGCCATCTTTGCAAGGGAAGTCATCTGTGAGAGCTTGAGCTCCATGTGGCTGTACTCATTCTTGACACTCTGGATGTTAGCAATCTTCTTTTGCATCTCATCCAGCCCGTCATCAGATGGTACACCATCCTTAAACATGCCTGAAAGTGTATCTAAATACTGCTCCTCCTCAGGCGTAAAGCTCAGATTATCTTCTACAGCCTTTAAGCTTTCAAGCTCTCCGGCCTGCTTTGTTTTTTCCAAAAGCTCTGCCTCATCCGGTGCTTTGTCTCCAAAGACTGCCGATGCCGCATTGTAAATGCTCTCTTTCTCCTTTGCAACAGCACAAAGCTGCTCGTAGTTTTCACGAAGTGCCTGCTTTCTGCTGTCCTCAGATGCCACTTGAAGCGCCCTGCCGTACTCGGCTCTGATTCCGGTAAGCTCCTTCTTCTGGGCGGTTTTCTCATCTATTTTCTCTGAAAGCTGTGCTGCCGCCTCATCCGCGGCCTGATACCTCTTAAGCTCCTGTTCTAGGGCTGTGAGTGTATTTACACGCTTTTTGATAGAGCCTGTGATACGGTTTGGGGACATCTTGTTCATCATGTCCTTAATGTCCGCTGTCGCCGACTCGAAGTTGTTGATGTCATTTGTATTTTCTGCCATATTGCCAAGCTTTGCGCTGATGCTGTCCGAGGACGAAAACATGCAGTCTGCCTGTGCTATGTATATCGTTCTCTTGAACGAGCTGCGGTCGAGGTCAAAGAGCTCCTCTCCCAGCAGTGTTGAAAAATCATCACACTCAATCATGGTTGCAAGCCTGTATAAGTGAAAATCATCCTGCTTTTCTGTAAGTCCAAATGTCCTTACAAGTCTGTACTCCACTCCATCGGCCTCAAAATCAAGCTCTCCACCATAAGTGCCGCCCTGCCATGGCTTATAGAGCTTTCTTTCCCTCTCAAAGGCGCCCGGCTCCTTTTTCGTATCAAAGCCGTACAGCATAGCCTTCAAAAAAGCCGCAAGTGTACTCTTTCCCCAGCCGTTTGGCTGGTTTATGACATTGACTCCATCATTGAAATTGATATTAAGATCGGACAGCTTTCCGAAGTTGTTTATGTGACAAGCTATTAATTTCAATTTCTAAATCTCCTCCCCGCTAAGCGCCGATATACCGCATCTGATGACCTCAGACTTCTGTTCCTCGGTCATATCTGAGCCAAGCACCATCCGTATGAACTCACCCTTAAGTGATGCATCCTTTTCGTATTCACTGTAATTGATGAGAAGTCTTGTCTCATCATACACCTTTTCATAGTAGAAATATTCATTGAACATATCCTTGAGGAAATCTGTGTTTATCTCACAATCCACGTCCACCTCACCCACAAGCACGAACTTTACCATGCTTCTCGATGAATATTCACTGTCCGAAATGGCCTTTTCCATCTTCACAGCCACATCCTGTGTGGTCATGGCTCCTGTTACATCCACATACAGCGTGTAGAGGCTCCTGTACGCAAACGGTACAAAGCTAAAGCCTGCCGTGAGCTTCTCATCATCTATATCGAGCACCACAAAGCCCTTTTGTCCACACTCATCAAAGCCTCTTCCCTCTAAGCAGCCGCTGTAGCAGTACATGCCACGGTTGTCAAGCTGTCCGCTCTGATACTCATGCACATGACCGAGTGCGAGATAATCAATGCCCTTATTCTTAAGGTCGCCTGTGGAAATCTCATCACCGAGCTGTCCGTGGAGAGTGACAACGTTGTAATTGTCATTGTCGAGCACAAGAGAATTGTACATGACAGCCTGGTTAGACTTGTCTATCTCAAGACCTGTTATTGTGATATTCCCATAGCTGTATGAGGTCCACTGATTAGAAAAAAGCTTAAGGTTGTCAGGGATTTCATCGAGCTTCGATATGAAATTGTCCGAGTCGTGATTACCCTTAAGATAATAGAAATCGATATCCGGATTTGACGTAATCGAATCCTTTACCAGATTTCTGGCAGTCGCTGACACATTTCTCGTGTCAAATAAATCGCCTGCTATGATAATCGCCTTTACATCGTTATTTTTGGCATACTCTATCATCCTTGAATATGTACGCAGTATTTCCATTTTTCTCTCTTTTGCCTGCTCCTTTGACAGATTCGAGGTCATCTTCGAATCCAGATGCAGGTCTGCACAGTGGATAATTTTCATTTTTCCAATTCCTCTTGATATATGAACGTTTATAAATCATTACAGACTACACATAGATTCATTACGCATAGCCTGGTTGCATCATTTACAGCCAATTCACAATTTCATAATCATTTAACAATTAAACGTGCTGACTGTCTGCAAGCTCAGGTGTACCTCTCATCTGAATGAGCGGGCCGCCCTTCTTCTCCACATAGTCCTTAGTGATTGTAACCGTGCCGATATTGTCATCCTTTGGTATCTCATACATGATATCGAGCATGAAATCCTCTATAATCGCACGAAGTGCTCTGGCTCCGACCTTCTTCTCCTTTGCCATCTTGGCGATGGCATAGAGTGCATCATCGTCGAACTCAAGCCTTACCTCATCCATCTCAAGGAGCTTCTGATACTGCTTGATTATGGCATTCTTTGGCTCCTTCAATATCTTTACAAGCATATCCTCGGTGAGCGCCTCAAGTGAGAACATGATAGGAAGTCGTCCGATAAATTCAGGAATCATTCCGAATTTGCGGATATCATCAACAGTTGCCTGCATGAGCAGGTTCTCATCCCCATCATACTTGTCCTTCAAATCAGCCTTGAAGCCTATAGAAGCCTCCTTGTTCAGGCGCTCCTTTATGATATCCTCAAGTCCCGGGAAAGCACCTCCACATATAAAGAGAATATTTCTCGTGTCAACTGTGGTCATCGGAACCATGGCATTCTTGCTGCTGGCACCAACCGGCACCTCAACCTCTGAGCCCTCTAAAAGCTTAAGCATACCCTGCTGCACTGACTCTCCGCTCACATCACGCTGGTTGGCATTTCTCTTCTTTGCAAGCTTGTCTATCTCATCTATAAAAATGATACCGTGCTCAGCTCTCTCCACGTCATTATCTGCAGCCGCAAGAAGCTTACTTACCACACTTTCGATATCGTCACCGATATATCCGGCCTCAGTAAGTGATGTGGCATCTGTTATGGCAAGTGGCACATCTAAAAGCTTTGCAAGAGTCTTTACGAGATATGTCTTTCCTGAACCTGTAGGTCCGATCATGAGCATATTTGATTTCTCAATCTCCACACCGTCAAATTTATTTGAAGCCTGCTTTGTACCGGTCTTCTCTTCCTCTGCCTTATGCTTATTGTCAGCCATGACGCGCTTGTAGTGGTTATATACTGCAACCGACATGACCTTCTTTGCATGCTCCTGACCTACCACATAGTCATCAAGACTCGCCTTGATCCTATGCGGTGCAGGAATTGAGTGAATGTCAAGAATCGGCTCGACCTTTTTCTCTTCCTTTGGTTTTTTCTTCTTAAGCTTCTGGCTGTTTGGTATGCCTCCTGTCAGATCTGACAAATTTATCATGCTGATATTGGGCATATTGCCAAAATCCATATTGCTTATATTACCCAGATTTCCGAAATTGCCAAAATTACCGTTGCTCATGGAGTCAAAGGTCTTTTGCATACAATCGTTGCAGATGCACAGGTTCGGCTGGATATGTATCATCTTGCCTGCCACGCTCTCCGGTCTGCGGCAGATATAGCAGACGTCCTCGTAGTCGTTTGACTTGTTATCGTTTGTATTATCTATGTTATTTGTTGTATCTTCCTTATTATCCTGAATATTGTCAGGTACTTCCTTGAAATCATCATTATTCATAGGTGAATTACCGCCTTTGTATCATTTGGCTGTTTTATCAGCCATTTAACTATTATACACTACTGAATAAATGCGTGCAAGCAAGCTGAGGCGCTTTTGAAAAAAAAGAACCGACAGATCAAAAGACCTGCCGGATCCATTTTCTTAATATCTATTATAACAGCTCCATAAGAAGCTTGTTTACAATCGCAGGATTTGCCTTGCCCTTTGTAGCCTTCATTGTCTGACCTACGAGAGCTCCGATGGCTTTCTTCTTGCCATTGTGATAATCCTCCACTGCCTGTGGATTTGCATCGATTACAGCCTGGATTGTGGCTATAAGCTCACCCTCATCATTCATGCTCTTAAGACCGTTCTCCTCGACATACTGCTCAGGATCGATATCATCCGAGAATATTTTCTCAAATACTTCCTTGGCAACAGATGAGTTGATCGTGCCTGCATCCACCAGATCTACAAGCTTTGCAAGGTTTACAGGTGAGAATTTTATCTCATCTGCATCCATATCGTTATCCTTTAACAGTCGCATTGTCTCAACCATCAGCCAGTTTGAAACCTTCTTCGGCTTGCCGCAGAGCTTTGTGGCAGCCTCAAATATGTCTGCCATATGCTTTGACTCTGTGAGAATCTTTGCATCATACTCAGGGATGTCGTATTCCTTCTTGTAGCGTGCAAGCTTCTGTGGACGAAGCTCAGGCTGCTTTGCCTTTATCTGTGCAATCCATTCATCGGATACGACGATTGGCACGAGGTCAGGCTCAGGGAAATATCTGTAGTCCTGTGCATCCTCTTTTGAACGCATGGCATGTGATGATTCCTTGTTGTCATCCCATCTACGTGTCTCCTGTACTACCTTTCTGCCCATCTCAAGAAGCTCTATCTGACGCTCACGCTCGCCCTCGATGGCATGTGCGATAGCCTTGAAGGAGTTAAGGTTTTTCATCTCAGTACGTGTACCAAACTTCTTTGCGCCCACATCTCTTACTGAGATGTTGACATCGGCACGCATTGAGCCCTCATTCAATTTACAGTCAGATGCTCCAAGATACTGGATGGTCTGACGCAGAGTCTCAAGGTATGCGATAACCTCCTCAGCGGAGCGCATATCAGGCTCTGATACTATCTCTATAAGAGGTACTCCGGAACGGTTGTAATCTACGATAGATACGTCCTCCCACTCGTCATGTACGAGCTTTCCGGCATCCTCCTCCATGTGGATTTCATGGATTCTGACGTTTTTCTTTCCGTTTGCTGTCTCAATTTCTACTGAACCATTGCGGCAGATTGGCAGATAAAGCTGTGATATCTGATAGTTCTGTGGGTTATCCGGATAAAAATAGTTTTTTCTGTCAAATTTGCTGTACTGTGTGATGGTACAGTTGGTGGCAAGTCCTACTGCCACTGCGTACTCTACAACCTGCTTGTTTAAAACAGGAAGTGAGCCCGGCTGTCCTGTGCAGACAGGACATGTATGTGTATTTGGTGCGCCTCCGAAAGCTGTGGAGCAGGCGCAAAAGATCTTTGTTTTTGTAGCTAACTCTACATGGACCTCAAGTCCGATGACTGTCTCATAGTTTTTCATATCCTTTTTGCCTCCTTCCTACTGTGCACCGGCAGATTTATTGGTATCTGCTGTATTTTTGTTACTGTATTCCTCCGCAATAGTGCTGCGCTTAAGCTCTCTTGTTTTTTCAAAGCTGTAGGCTGCGCGGATGATATTCTTCTCCTTAAAGCAATCTCCGATGAGCTGTAATCCGATTGGAAGTCCGTTTTTGTCCATGCCGCACGGAAGCGATATTCCCGGAAGTCCTGCAAGGTTTACAGATATGGTGTAGATATCACCGAGGTACATCTGGATTGGATCACTTAAGCTCTCTCCAAGCTTTGGAGCTGTGGTTGGTGCTGCCGGTCCGAGTATCACATCATATTTGGCAAAGGCATCATCAAAGGCTTTTTTGATAAGTGCTTTTACTCTTAAGGCCTTTAAGTAATATGCATCATAATATCCTGATGAAAGCACGAAGGAGCCGAGCATGATTCTTCTCTTTACCTCAGGTCCAAAGCCCTCAGAACGCGATTTCTTGTACATGTTGTGAAGGTCTGTGTACTCCTTTGTACGGTATCCGTATTTGACACCGTCGAATCTGGCAAGGTTTGAGCTTGCCTCAGCACAGGCTATTACATAGTAAGCCGGGATGGCATACTCTACAAGTCCGAGGTCAAATTCTTCCACAACAGCACCTTTTTTCTTTAATTCATCTGCCGCTGCAAGGATTGCCGATTTTACCTCCGGGTCAAGTCCATCTCCGAGATAATCCTTTGGAATACCGATCTTCATACCCTTCACGTCATCGACAAGCGCCTCTGTAAACTTCAAATCGTCTCTGTTTACTGATGTCGAATCCTTCGTATCATATGAAGCGATTGCCTCAAGTATAGTAGCACAGTCTGTGACATCCTTTGCGATAGGTCCTATCTGGTCAAGCGATGAGCCATAGGCAATGAGTCCATATCGTGAAACTGTGCCGTAGGTTGGCTTGATTCCTGTCACACCACAGAAGGAGCTTGGCTGTCTGATTGATCCGCCTGTATCTGAACCGAGTGCAAACGGTACCTCCTCTGCTGCAACTGCTGCACAGCTTCCGCCTGATGAACCGCCCGGTACGTGCTCTGTATTCCATGGGTTTTTTGTTGCTCCAAAGGCAGATGTCTCTGTTGTGCTTCCCATGGCAAACTCATCCATGTTGGTTTTTCCAACGATGACACAGCCTGCATCCTCAAGGCGCTTAACAGCCTCCGCTGTGTAGGTCGGTATGAAATTGTAGAGTATCTTTGATGAACATGTGGTGAGAAGCCCTTCTGTACACATGTTATCCTTTATGGCTACAGGCACACCCGCAAGCGCTCCTTTTAGCTCTCCCGCATCAATTTTTGCCTGAACCTCTGCTGCTTTTTTAAGTGCACCCTCTTCGTCTATTGTGACAAAGCTGTTTATCTTTTCTTCTTTTGCTTTTATAGAAGCAATGGCAGCCTTTACAGCCTCTTCCACTGTAACTTCCTTTGCCTGTATTTTCTTGCCGAGTTCCACGGCAGTTAAAGACATTAAATCCATTTTTCTCCTCCTTGCCGTTATTCGCCGATTGTCTTTGGTACCTTGAATCCGCCGTCCTTCTTGACCGGTGCATTGGCAAGTGTAGCTTCACTTCCGTCACCGTTTGTGACAACATCATCTCTGAATACGTTGTTTACAGGGAATACGTGGCTCATAGGCTCAATTCCCGAAGTATCAAGCTCCTCGAGCTTGTCGATATAATCAAGCATATCTGCCATATCCTTCTTGGCAGCCTCTGCCTCCTCCGGTGAAAGCTCAAGCTTTGCAAGGATTCCGACATACTCCATAGTCTCGTCAGAGATTACGTTTCTCATAACTCCGTCCTCACCCATCACCTTTGTGGTAACAGCCTGCTGCTCAGGAGTCTCCTCCTCAGGCTCCTCGTCAAGTGCTGCACTTCTGACCTTTGCATATACCGCTTCATCGCATATACCCTGATTGTTGAAGCCTGCATGGCGTAAAGTACCCTCATAATCCATGCCTGCCGCAGCCATCACCTTGCCTGAATTTGGATTTTCAGTATCATGTCTGGCCCATACACGTCCGGCACCAACCTCATTGATGAAAAATCTGATGATAGCAGTCACCGCCTCAGTCATATATCCTTTATTAAAAAACTGACTTCCTAAGCAATATCCAAGCTCAATGCTCTCCGTCTTTTCATCAATGCTAACAACCGAAATATTGCCGATAGGCTGCTCAAGGTCATTAAGCTCAATAGCCCAATTGTAATACTCTGTATTGTCATACTGTGCAATCCAGCTCTTTATCATATCCTCTGCCTCATCAACACTCTTGTAAACAGGCCATGTAAGATACTTAACTGTCTGCTCATCGGAAAACCAGTTGTAAAAAACATTTTCCGCATCTTCTATTTCAAATCTTCGAAGAGTAAGCCGCTCTGTGGCGATTTCTCTTGTTCCTATATGATTCATACGATATCCTTTCTCTCTTTCCTGATATTTTATTTTTGGGAATGTACCAATATCTGCCCTGGGTGCGCTAAACACCCTGCAAAGCATGGGTGTCTATATATTGCGAAGACAAATTTTTAACAGTTCCGACGCTCACCGCCTGTAATACCTCACAGCATACCTCCTGACAATAACCTATCCGCAGGAAATGTCGGAACAAGCTTAAAAATTTTCTGAACAAAATATATACACACATGCCACCACACAGCCTGCATGCGCACCCTCCACAACCCCAGAAGCTGTGACCTATGGCTCCAATCTGCTGAGATCACGAGGAAACAGCGTAGCCTCACGCACATTGTCTTCTCCGATAAGCTGCATTGTAAGTCTCTCAAGTCCTATTCCAAGACCTCCATGTGGCGGCATGCCGTGCTTAAAGGCTGAAAGATAGCTCTCCATACCCTCTGTCTCCATGCCACGCTTTGCGATTTTTTCCATAAGCTTGTTATAGTCGTGGATTCGCTGGCCGCCTGTTGTGATTTCAAGGCCTCTGAAAAGCAGGTCAAAGCTTAAGGTGTATGTCTCATCTGCCGGATCATCCATGGCATAGAACGGTCTTTTCTTTGAAGGATAATGTGTGACAAATACAAAATCACTGCCATACTCTTCCTTGAAGTACTGTCCGATAAGTACCTCCTCCTCCGGCTCTAAGTCGAATGGGTTTCTGAACTGTCTGTTATATTTTTCTGCGACACGCTGCTTTGCCTCGTCAAATCTGACTCTTGGTATGCTTGTCACATCAGGCAGCTTAATCTTTAAAAGCTCAAGTTCCTTGGCGTATGAGGTCTTTAAAAGCTCCATGGTGTACTGCAAAAAGCCGGTCTCCATCTCCATGATGTCCTCAAAGCCATCAATGTAGCCCATCTCAAAATCGAGTGATGTATACTCATTCAGATGTCTCTTTGTATTGTGCTTTTCTGCTCTGAAAACAGGTGCAGTCTCAAATACTCTGTCAAAGACACCTACCATCATCTGCTTGTAAAACTGTGGGCTCTGCTGCAAAATAGCCGGTCTGTGGAAATATTCAAGCTTGAAGAGGTTGGCGCCTCCCTCCGCTGACTTTGCACCAAGCTTTGGCGTATGAATCTCTGTAAATCCATTATTGTAAAGGAAATCCCTAAAGCCCCTTGTGATACCCTCCTGTATACGGAACGTAGCACGCTCTCTTGGATTTCTGAGTGCCACTGCCCTGTTATTGAGCTTTGCCTCAAGTGATGTATTCAGTTTCCATTTGTTGATCTGAAGCGGCATAGGCTCCGCCGGCTCAGATAAAATTGTGATAGTGTCAAGACGAAGCTCAAAGCCGTTTGGAGAACGGTCGTCACTCTTGTATGTGCCGCACACCTCCACGGTATCTGCTTCCTTTAGATCATCGACGCTAAACTGGGATTTGCCCGGCTCGTATACACACTGTATGAGTCCGTCCCTGCGTCTTAAGACGATGAATGCAACCTCACCCATATCTCTTATGGTGTGAATTGCACCCTTTACTTTGATGTCTTTGCCCTCGTAGTCGCCTGCAAGAATTTCTGCGATACCGAGGTCTTCCTTTTGAACTGCTCCTGTTAAGAATTCCATATTTTTGTGCTCCTTTGATTTTTTAAGCGGGACGGAAAAAAGCCCCGGAGCATATCAAATTAATGAAATGCTCCGGGGCGAAAATTCTAAAAATATTCCGCGGTACCACCCGCTTTGAGAAAAAGGACTGTTCCTGTTTCTCCACTCTTATCCGTAACGTGGATGAATCGTATCTGCCTACTTTTGATATATAAAAAGCTTAATTCACATACGATAAACCTATCTATGCAATAAACCATATCAATCGTTCAACAAATCTGCTCCGGTAGTGTTCCTGCAATCAGCTCTTCCAAACAGCGCTCTCAGTCGGTGACGCTGTATTCCTGTCGGTGTCTGGTGATCCAAGTCTCCTTCAACGCATTTATTGTTCTTTTGTTGTTTAACGTTATAACACAATAAACTTATTATTTCAACCCATCATAGCCAAAACTTAAGAAAATAAAGTATAGGAATATATTATAGTTTTTCTTAATTATGGTTATAACAAAGCCTTCTTTATCAGAAATTATTAAATAAATTTAAGCCATATACTATTGCCTTTATTGAATTCGTATTGTAGAGTATATTTGGTATAAATAGCTAATAAATAATAATGAGGCAGGTAACACTTATGAAAAAACTATTATTTTTTGATATAGACGGCACTCTCGTGGATTTCGGCAATAGCACCATGAGCCCATCAACCACCGATGCTCTAATAAGAGCAAAACAAAACGGTCACATGATTTTTCTTTGCACAGGACGTAGTTACAATCAGATTTATCCATCATTAAAAGCCTTTGATTTTGACGGCGTGGTGGCTGCTGCCGGTGGCTATGTCACTGTGGGTGATAAGGTAATTGCACATCATGTCTATGGACAGAATCTGTTACAGAAAGTTCTTGACACTGTTGGTGACAACAACACAGGACTTATCTTCCAGACAAAGGATAAAAGCATCACCAACCACAAGTGGGCCGACAAATTCATATCAGCATTCTCAAAGCAGTTTGACATGCATGTGATACAGGACAACCCGACATTTAAGGATATCGTGATTGATGATGAATTATCAAGCTTTTCTAACCGATACGCTGATGTTGAAAGCACTATTTACTGCAATTGCGACTACCACATTGATGATTTAAGAAAGCTCCTCGGCGATGAATTTGTAGTAACCCTGAGCAGCTTTAAAGAGCCTGAACCTTACAGCGGCGAGATTACATTGCGCGGTGTCAACAAGGCAACCGGCATACGTGATGTGGTAGAGTTTCTTCACATGAGTCAGGCTGATACAATAGGCTTTGGCGATGGACAAAATGATTTTGATATGCTGCGCTACTGCGATATCGGTGTTGCCATGGGCAATTCCAGCGATGAAGTCAAGGCTGTGGCCGATGTAGTAACTGACGATATCAAAGAGGACGGACTTAAAAATGCCATGGTGCATCTTGGACTTGTCTAAAAATGCACCATGGCATACTCTATGCCTCAATATTCATAAATCTGTCCCACTCGCACTCGTCTTTTGATGCCGATACAATCAATGTGTACGAGCGCTCATCTGTTCCATCGAATACGAAGGTATAATTTTCATTCTCCTTCTCGATTAAATATGCGTATCCGTCAAGAAAATTGTTGAAGGTGTCGATATAATCTGTCTCCTCTATCTCCTCGTCAGCCGTGGTGCTCTTTAGGTTGCCATCGGCATCATATGTCTTAAAGCCCTCGCGTATGAATGAAATAATATTTGCATCTGAAAGCTTTAATATAAGGCCGTTTGTCCTCATATCACGGATATCTCTGTTTTTAGAATTATCTGCCTTTATGATTACGTTGTCAAGGCATATTTTGAAGGTGCCAAAGCTCATCATAATATCACTTACATGTACATCTGAAAATTTGAAATGTGTAAACTCGTTTTCTGTCCTGAATTTCATCTGTTATCCTCCGTTTATACTCATGCCGATATTTTATCAGATAATTTTGCTTTGGGCAACTTGCATTTTATAATGTGCCGTACAGCTCAAGTGTATGCCCCACACTGCCTGCACCTATAAAATAATAGTCGCTTTGAGTGTCACCGTCTATAAAGATATACTGTCCGTACATCTTTATATTGCAAAAGAGTGCTGTCCGGCTTGATGCAGTAGCGATTCCATATCCCTTGTTTGACACGATAAGCGGCAGCCTCTGCTGTCTGCCTCCGAACGAAATATATCTGGCTTTGTTTGTCAAATCAGTAAGGTCTGTCGCAAGTATTCCCTTGGATTTGAGCTTTTCCGATTTGTCCCAGTCAAAAAATGTGTAGCACTCGCCATTATTTAAAAGCCTTGGCTCTGTGGCATTTTCACTTACAAGGAGATTTCTGCCGGCATCAAAATACTGTATGGCTCCGTTTTTCTTTTCTATCCTTAGTATCAGCTTCTCCGTTTGAATTTCAATAAGCGATTTGGATTCCTTTGCCACCCATTTGAAGGCTGTATCGGCCTTTTGCTTCCAATAGGTTTTGTGCGGCTTTTCTCCAATTCCTTTTACAAAGATTACGCGTACTATCTCCGGTGTTATTGGTATCACATAAAGTGTGCCGTCCGCTGTGGCGATTTCAACATGCGATTTACCTTTTTTGAGCCATTTTACCGCAAACTTGCCCTTTGAATGTCCCTTTACATGAAGTATATCGTTGTCCGGGATTGAGCCGTATGCGTATGGGGAGGGATTGAGAGGGAGGCTGCTCTTTTTTGCAGCCTTACTTACTTCCTTAATCTTAATTTTATTTGCCATATCTGTAGCAGTACATTGTGTTTGATTTTCCCTGTCTTTTTTTACAAATGCAGATAAATCAAGCTTCTCATTTTCAGCCTTATTTGTCAACTGCTCAGGCTTTAATGCAATGCGCGATGGACCAAAATACTCTCTTTCATCCATATCGCGTCTGCCATCAACACGCTTTTGCTCTTCTATCTCTTTTTCTGTCAGTTGCTGCTTTTCATATTCCTTTGCCTTAGTAAGCGGCTCTGCAGAAAATTCCTTCTGATGCCTGTGGGAAGGAGCAGGGTCTGCAATAAGCGGTGTCAGCCTGCCACGGTGGAATACAGCAAGCTCATGAAGTGCACGGGTAGCCGCAACGTACAAAAGCTTCACATGACTATCATCAGCCGGATATTTTCTCTCTGATGGGTCAAACAGCAATACAGCATCAAACTCAAGTCCCTTTGTATACGCAACCGGAAGTACCATGACTCCTGCACCAAACTGTGCAGTTTCAATATCATCATCTGCTATTTCTATATGTTTTTTAAGCTCAGCAGACACCTTGAGAGCCTCTGCCTCATCACGGCACACGACAGCTATCGTCTCATAGCCTTCACTCTGCCAGCCTTTTATCGTGTCAACCGATGCCGAAATCAGTGAGCGCACATTGGCATACTCCTCTATGCGCACTGCGTTTCCATGCCTAATAATAGGCTCCACCGGATAGATTGCAAAATCTCCATGGCGCAGTATCTCTGTTGCAAATTCTGAAATCTCAACAGTGTTTCTGTAGCTCTTTCGAAGCAGACCGAATGCGTCATATGTGCCTGTGAGTATCAGCTTTTTCAAGTCCTCCCAGTCATTTAAGCCATACTCAAAATGTATATTCTGCGAGGTATCGCCCATGATAGTGTATGTGCAGTTTCTGAGGCAGTAATGCAGACAGCAGTATGCCATCATGCCAAAATCCTGCGCCTCATCAATAACCACATGACTCGCCTCACGAACCGGATCTGTCTCCTTGATGCGCTTATAAATATACGCAAGCGCTGCCAGATCATACACATCAAATGAGTCCTTTGGAATATCTATATCATATTCCTTCTCCTTCTGACTAAGCAGAAAATCCCTGTAAAAATCATACACAGAGCCTTTCCAGTCCTCCTTACCGAAATAGGTTTTGTATTTTTTATCAAGCTTTCTGCGCTCCTTTGCAGGGAACTTCACTTCCTTACCGAGAACCTCATTTTCATACTTCGAGTAAATTATCTCATTTAACATGAGGATTTTACTCTGCATGGAAAGAAGCGGATTATCATGCAGATAAGTGTCAATCAGCACCTTTCCCACAAGCAGATTGTCCGTTTTTTCCATGTAAACCTCATCTCTTGGAATACACTTTTCCTCGTAATCTAAACAGAATTTTTCAAGAGCTTCAAACCATTCTTTACTGCCCTTTATGCTGTTTCTACCGTCATTTTTGCTGACTTCATGTATGCTGTACTTTTTGTCATCCCAATCCTCGTACAAAAGCCTTGTAAAAAGCTGCTCCATAGTCATCTGTTTTATGCCGTACACATCAAGCTCCGGAAGCACGCTTGTAATATAGTTCAACAAAATGTGGTTACTGCCTATAATGTAGAAATCCTCCGGTCTGAAATCATCAGCATAATTATATAAAATATACGATATCCTGTGCATTGCAACCGTTGTCTTTCCTGAGCCTGCAACTCCCTGCACAATGATATTCGTCTTTGGCGAACGGCGGATAATAAGGTTTTGCTCCTTTTGGATTGTCGCGATAATCTCTCCGAGCACTGCCTTTTTATTCTTAGCCAGATACTTTGTCAGAAGCTCATCATTTGCTACGACATCTGAATCAAAAAAGTCGATGAGCTTATCCTCTGCAATCTCATAGGTGCGCTTTCTGTTTAAATCAATCTCAAAAGTACCCTCTGAGCTCACCGTGTACTTACATGGTCCAAGACTGCTTTCATAATATACGGATGCAATCGGTGCTCTCCAGTCAATGACCACAGGCTCTGATGCATTCTTTGCAATACCGACTCTGCCTATATAGTAGGACTCCTGTGACTTCTGACGCGGATCCTTAAAATCTATTCTGCCAAAATACGGCTTCTTCCGCGCCTTTTCACATCTTACAATATTTCTCTCGTTCTCATGAAGCTGCGCTGTCGCATTGTTCCACAGGGCAAGTCCCTCCTTGTCCTGTGCCTCGTAGACATCTCTTAAATCCTCTAAATCATCTGTCAGCTTTTTTACCGATTCCTTTGCACGGTCCAGATTATCCTGTGCAATCCCTATGATATTTTGAAACTGTCTCTGCTCGTCTTTTAATGAAATTCCCGGTAAATCATTTTCTATGCTCATCATGCCTCCACGACTTATATATGCTGTGATTATACTATACTTTTAATCTCATCTATCCTGCCAACACATGCATAAAGCATTTTTCTAAGTTCATCATCAGGCTGTGTCAGATCAGGCACCATTACAACCTTACAGCCTGCAGAATATGCACTTTTAACACCATTTGGCGAATCCTCTACCGCCATGCACTCCCCAGGTGCCAGCTTAAGCTCGCTGCATGCAAACTCATACACATCAGGTGCCGGCTTTCCATGCTCCACCATAGGTGCACAGATGATCTTGTCAAAATATCCGTAGAGCCCTATCTTTTTAAGATATTTCTCAGCTCTTTCTATATCATTCGCTGTGGAAATCGCTCTGTGAATGCCTTTTTCCTTCAAATATGAAAGTATCTCAATTGCACCGGGCTTAAGCTCAATCCCCACCTTTTCCAAATGCTCCTCCATGATTTTTCTCCGATATGCCCTGATTTTATTATAATCCATATCCGGATCATGAAACATATCCTTAAGATGCTGTGGTGCATACGGCTGCCCGAGGCTTCGCATTGAAAGCGCCTGCTCATCCGTCATCTCGTAGCCGAATTGCTTAAGTGCCATCGGCCAGAAAATACGATAATATTTCTCCGTATCTATGAGTGTTCCGTCCATGTCAAATATTACTGCTTTTACCATTGGTTCTCCTTACGTTCTGTCAGGCTTTACTATGCTTCACCTGTTAATTTTACCACTGTCATATCATGATGCATGGCCTTTATCACCGGGCCAAACATGTCCTTTGTCTTTATCCTGAGGCTTGAGGTATTTATGCATGGATGACATCCAACCCACTCACCTTTTAGCACATCCTCATCCACCAGAAGTCTGACCGCATTGTCATGGTCGTTCATCAGTCCCATCACACTGACTGAGCCCGGTGTGATATCCAGATATTTTTCCATATCCAAAGGACTTGCAAATGAAAGCCTCGCGCTGCCTATCTGGTGCGAAAGCTCTTTTGTCTTAAAGGTCTTATCTCCCGGTATCATGAGCAGATAAAAATCCGTTTTCTGGCGGTTGCACAGAAAAAGATTCTTGCAGATTGTTGCACCGAGTGTCTTGTCAATCTCCTCACAAACCTCCATCGTAAACGCTGCCTCGTGGTCTATCCTCTGATATTCGATTCCCAGCTTGTCTAAAAAATCATAAGTACGAATTTCTTTATCCAGTCTGCCTGTGGTATCTGTCGGTCTTCCATTCTGTAATTGCATTTGTGCCTCCTGAAATTAATTATCGCAGCTGTGTTCAGCACCGTAACCGCTGCTATTATTCTCTTTTAATTGCTATAGCTATAAATTATACACCTCTTTTATGTATTCTAACAAGCCCCGGCATCCACTGATTACATCATCAAAGGTCGCATCAAAATCACCTGTATACCATGGATCTGCAACATCGCGCGCTGCTGTAAGCTTATGATTTGTCCCGTAATCAGCAAATGACAGCATCTTAAATATCTTCTGCTGACTGTCACTGCCTCCTGCAATCCTTGTCATATTCCTGATATTTGCAGTGTCCATTCCAATCAGAAGGTCATAGTACAAATAATCATCGCGTGTCATCTGTCTCGCGCGGTGTGGAATAAGAGGAATATGCTCCTCGTATAGTTTGTTTTTGGTGCCGTAGTGCGGCGGATTGCCTATTTCCTCACGGCTGGTCGCAGCTGAATCTATCTCGAAAACAGCATCGAGGTGCTGTCCGTGGACCAGATGGGTGAAGATGCTTTGGGCCATGGTGCTGCGGCATAGTATCGTGAACATATAGCAGAAAATCTTTCCCTGCTATAATTGCTCCTGCTACAAGATCCAACTCTATTATAATATCACGATTTTCTAATACTGTAATCCTTTTCGTATGCTCAATTAGAAAATCCACCTTACTCTCCTCCATATCAAGAATTTTCACATAGGCATCTATCTCATCATCTATGTTCTGTAGTACACTCTCAATAGCTTTAATATCCTCATTTTCTTCTACAGGTACTAAGAGCTTTTTCTTCTCCTCTATCTGCCCCTCTATAGTCTCATACTTTACTTTGTAATCATCCTTAGAAATAAAATCCTCCAGATATGCCTCTAAGAGCTTAGTTCTCTTTCTCTCCAGCTTATCAAGATCTTTCTGTATTTTTTCATTTACTGAGGTATCACTAAGCGTAGCCTTTAGCTCATTGAGCCACTTAACAATATCCTGCTTTACAACTCCTTTATTTACCTCCAGATTATCCGTGATTTTCTTGTAAATGTTTCTTATCGCTACTGTGGTTATTCTGGTACCGTTACACTCTACATCCCCTTTAGCCACCTGTGAGGCACACATCCAATTAACATATCCGTTACTAGCGTGTTTCCAGAGCTTTCTACCACAGGATCCACAGTAGATTTTACCACTAAGAGGATCAGAATAAGCGTTTACTCCCCTACCGTTCCCTGTCTTAGCCCTTAATCTCTCCTGTACTTTATCAAATACCTCCTCTGATACATAGGCAAGCTCTAGGGCTGGTATTCTAACCAGTTCTTCCTCCGATCTTCTCACAATTTTCTTTTTATCAAAATCGTGATGATATTTCCCCATCACTATAACGCCTTTAGCTTTCTCGTTTTTAAGGATCCTGCTAATACTCTCAGAGGTAAAAGGTTTTCCTACACTGTTTGTATAACCATGTTCATTTACCCAATCTCTTACTTTTCTTATGCTATCATATTCCAGATATAGCTCAAAGATCTTTTTCCCCAGCTTTGCCTCCTCCTCGTCTTTTACCCACTTTCCATTAACAATTTTAAAGGCTAATGATTTACCGTTTCCCATAGCTGATACCTCCTCCCCATTAAGGGCTCTTTCTATTCTCCTCTTGTTTGAGTTATTCAGTTTTTTACTAAGATTTCTACTGTATTCCTCTGCTATGATCGCCTTTACACCTGTTATAAGAGCATCCTCTGAGGGTTTAAAAAACTTATTATCCAGATACATAAAGAGCTTTAGGTTATTTGTTACCAGATTATCTACAAATAGGTACCAATCCAGAGTATTTCTCTGTAATCGGTCTTGATCCTTACATACCACAATATCAAACTTATTCTCCGTCATATCCTTAAGTAATCTTTTGTAGTCATTTCTCCGCTTTGTGGTGGTTCCTGTCTTTCCCTCGTCAATATACTCTCCTACCAGCCTCCAGCCATGATCTCTAATAACATCCTTATTCTCATGTATCTGCTTTTCTAAAGCGTTAAGCTGTTTTTCTTCCTCTGTGGATACTCTGGCGTAAAATACAGCTCTAAGTTCTGTTCCTGTACTCATCCTGCTACCTCCTGTTATGCTTATTATCCTGTGGCTCTACTTAGCCTTAATAAACATAATCACAGCCCTCCTCATTTTTTAGGGGAAAATTATACAGGGGCTATATAATTATTTTCATGCACTAAAAAAGAGCCTACCCATGCTCTCACATGAATAAGCCCTCTATTTGCCTCATACAGCCCTTTTACCTCTTTACCCTTACACTTTATCATATAAGGGTACTTATACGTCCTGTAGGGGCTCCTATGTGTTTCTAGCGGTATTCCTTAAGGATCCCACAGTACCTCTACATAGATATTATCATTACACTTAGGATCATGCTCTATGTAACAACTAAAGAGCTCCTCCCAGCATACGCCTCTCTCTATACATTCCCTGTATAGCTCCTCTAAGGTGTGCCCCTGCTCCAGATACTCGCTAATACATGGAGGATAGCCCCACGGCTCCTCTAAGCCTATTACCTCGCCTCCGATCCGCTCATTATATTCCACATAAGCTCTACCCTCTGGCGTTATGCTTAGTAGCTGTTTATCTATCTCTGAGAGTGTATTTTTTCTATTGAATCCTACAATCTTCCCCATTGTAACAGGCGTGTACTCTTTTCCGTGTCGATCTCTCCAGCTCTGGCTCTTGTGATCCCATGTTATCCTCTGCCTATTTGTGAGGATATAGCTCTCAGCCTCATAAGGCTCCTTAGTATCTGGATCTAGGAATATCTGTATATCTCTCTTACTTACTACATACATTCCTATACAGCCTCCTTTGATAACAGATCCTTAGCCTTTTTAAGTGCTCTCTCTGCCTCCTCCATAGCCACTCTAAGCTCTTTACTCATATCCATAGCATAATTATCTAGCTCATGGTGTAAAATCCTCTCTGTGTGTGCAATATCCGTTATAAAGCCTTTTTGTATTCTGTAATCCATTCTATCTGCCCTCCTGTACTCTGATAGATCTGTAGGATCCTGCTTTTTCCTGTAATTCTCCTGTAATTCTATCACTAAAGGCTGTAGATCCTGTGGTACTGGTTTCACTATCTCCAGCTTTCCCTCCTCCAGCTCTACATACTCCCTTAGCTCTATCGGTATTCTTATCACAGGCTCCACCTCCTCATCTATCCTAATCATATTATATCAAATTCCTTAACATTGAGGGCAAAAAAAAATAAGGGCTACAGCCTGCACCAACGCTAAGCCATAGCCCTTATCTTATCTGTGAGTAAGGAATTGTAGAAGTATTCCTTAAGCCATCCCACAATATTTATATACAATCTCCCCAGAGATACTAACAAGACTAAGAAAAGGAGGTTTTCCTGCTTTCCCTCTGTTGAGATAGTAAAGATCCCTGTATTTCTACAGTTATCTCATACCCATAAATAATATTTCTGTTATTTCTCTTGATATATGGCTGAGACTTCCACAGAAGTATTACAATACTCGCTTTTGTGCAAATTTTCATAGATTACACCTCGTATAATCTTTTCTCGTTTTTCCTCCAGTTCCTCATCATTCTCAGCCCATACCGTGACAGTTTTTTTAACCATAATATCTAAGGTTTTACTCCTCATTGTTATTATCCTCCTTGTGTTCTTCCATGTACTTCTTATACTCCTCTGACTGGCGGATCTGCTCCTCCTCGTCTGCTTTAATTAAAAAACTCATCTCTAAGCCTCCTCCGTCTTACTGTTTCTCAATACAAACAATGGTACGGCTCTCACTCTCTGGGCTATTAACATCATTAACAGATACCACTGCCAAATTACCGCAAGGCTCTAACATACTGCCTTTAGCGTGTTCCTCCGAACAAATCAATAACTGTTTTCCCATTCTAATAGCGTTTGACTCCACAATTTTGTCAAGATCTTCCTCGCTATAAGATCCTTTATCCACACTAAAATATCTCACAAATTTAACACACACCTGTTTCTGATTACCATTTTTGCTCATTACCTTATCCTCCTTAAAATACTCTGTTTTTACTGTTATCTCTTACTCTGGATCCTGCTACGATCTCCAGATACTCCTTAGTCTCTGCTATTGCCTTTACAGCTCTCTCCTCATCAGATCCGCCTTTTATGATCTTAGCCTCTAAGGATTTTATCCTCTCCTCATCCGCCTTATGGCTTGCCTTACTCACATAAGGGAGAGGCGTATCTGCTTTGTAATATTTCTGTTTAAGCTCCCAGATCATACAGTAAGCCCTTAAGCGTACTTGTACATTAAGAGGAGCTGTATTAGATACTCCTGCTAAGCTCTCTCTCTGCTTTCTGGCTTTGTGTTCTATCTGTCTGGCTCTTTTCTCTCCATACAACTCTCTCGTAACTCCTTTCTACGCTCTCTTAACGCTTTCCTATAATCGTTATCCTCCTTAAGATCTAGCCCACTCAGCCTAATTACTTTGTAAAGTATAATCATATAGTCCTCGCCCTTATAAACTAGCTTTACAGCCTCTTTAAGAGCTTTTTTACAAGGCTCATACTCCAGATCTCCAGCTAAAGGATCTGGATCCAGCTCATCTATACAGCCCTGCAATAACTCAGCTCTCTCCTCTGAGCTTAAGAACGGTTTTTCTACAACCATCAGATCCTCCAGCACCGCCTTAAACAGTGCTCTGAATATTAAATGCTTGTTATGGTCTATCTGAGTTCCTTTTTTATCTATGAGATACTTAAGAGCTTTCTGGGAGATTTCTTTAGTTTTCCGCTGTATATGTTCTTTCTGCATCCAGATCATCCTCCTCATCAATTAACCTCTGGAGCCTCTTTACATCTCCATCTACTAAGCATCTCTCTATTGCTGATAAACGCTCTAACGCTCGTTTTACCTCCGCTGTATTGCTCTCTACGGTTATGGCGTTCAAGACCTTATTAAGTAAACTCGCTATAGCTTGCCCTTGTGCTGTGGTTAATTCTCCATCCTCAATCTGTCTTATGGTTACAAGGGCTTTCTTCTTTACCCATTCTGTATCAATTTTTACAGCTCTAGGCACTTTTTACACACCTCCTCTGTACAAATAAAAAGGAGTATGTGACAAAAAGCCTTTATTTATCGTGCTTTCCAGCGTTTTATAGCTCCCTTTTTGTACCTTTATTTCCTGTTTATTGTACCTGTATGTACCCCCTTATTCCATTACCAAAGTACTTACATAAGCAAATACATAAGGATCATTAATATCATTGATATTTAACTCTCCACTCTTTACCGCTTTTACTACCGTTTCAGCTACCTGCTTATGCAAATCATTTTTGATAATAATACTATCTACCTCTACTAAGAGGCGTGGATTATTTTTTAATACTGCTAATCGTTCATTATCTAAATCCTCTTTAGCTTTCATTCTCTCTAAGATATTAACCATCTTTCCGCCCTCCTTTGCTTTTTATCTATATACCTCGTCTGAAAATCTGAGAGAGCTACAAAAATCATGTACCTCTTTTCTCCGCCTTTTCTCCTCCGCTCTGGCTTTCTTTCTCTGCTCCGCCTCCGCTATGAGTTTCTGCTCATCTTCCTCATGTAGGCGGATTAGATCCTCATGCTCCAGCTCTCCTCCTGCCTCAATAATGTTATATGAGTTTCTGGTATTCTTTGCATACTCTCTAAGGAGTTTCTCCTCCTCTGGAGTTTTTGCAATATACACACCACTTTCATTGAATGTAATAATACACTCTCTGGAAAGAGCTAAATGGAGATATGGTTTATAGCTATAAAATACTGCCCCATCCATATCTATAACCTACCTCCCTCTATCTCTCTGGCTGTCTGTTCCATAAAACTCTCTATCAATCGCTCTAAGCGTGGTTTTGCATCCTGCATACCTTTTTCCATAAAAAACGATCCAGCTACATATCTCTCACTTAGTGTAATTCCTGTTTGATTTCTATTTTTCAAATACTTTGTTTTACCGCCTACCGTAAGCCGATCAGCTTTTAACCGTCTCTTATGCTGTACATGACCATCATTTACATACAGAGCATACTCTACATTAGTTCCCACCTCTACATAATCGTGAGGTATCCCATCTCCAAAAACAAAAATATTACTAACTAAATGAGATGTATCCACCGGTACATGAGGGATTACTTCACTATGATAGATATTACCCATTTTCTTTAATAACTGAGCTTTCTTAGCCTCCCATTTATCTACGAACTGGCTAAAACGTTCCACAAACTCATCCCAGCCCTCTAACTCAAAACAACTATCACTCATAATCTTTTAGCCTCCTGCACTATCTTTAATAACTCCGCTCTTTGCTGATCCTCTGGTAAAACTACAATATCCTCTAACCGTTCCTCATACATATACGCTAATGATACTGGGAGAGCATTATCTTCTAGTAAGTCTACCAGATTCAGCTTAAGGCTAATTAGTGGGAGGCGTTCCTCCGCTTTCCGCTCTCCCCTGTATAAATCTCTTTCCATAAAATCAGCCTCCCACAAAATGAGGAGAGGAGCTACTCCTCTCCATCACATTTACAAACCATTACAGGCAAGCCTAACATGATCCGCATCCGTCAATGCTCCGACCTCCTGCAACTCATCAGCAAGCCTACCTGCTTTCTCTGGATCTTCTTTACCGATTGCTACCAGCATTTTTACCAGATCACTCTCTCCAGATCCTCCTCCCTTTTCTGGGGGTGTAGCCTGTGGTTTTCTGCCTCTACCCTTTACCGCTGGATTATGCTCTACATGGATCTGTTTTGATTTCAGATAAGGTAATACAGAGGTACACGCTTTAGGCTTATGTTCTGCAATTCCTGCCTTTACATCTTCCGCTCTAATCATGCTCCTATGCCTCCTCCATATATGCTACCAGATCTCCTAAGGAGCCTCTGATTTCTTCTCTCTTAGCGTTCTGGATTTCTTCCTCAATGAGATCCTTATTAGCTGTCATATAATACTTAATTCTTGCCTCATAAATAAGTAAAAACTCTGAGGCTCTGTATCTTTTGATTTTTAAATCATTCATAGGGATCTTAATCAGCTTATATTCCAGATCATCAACCTCTTTCTCATAAGATGCCTTAATCTGTGCTAAATAAATGCCAGATTTACCCTCTGCTTTTTTCTCATATTTTTCTGTGACTTCATCCACTTTAGCCTGTACTGGAGAAACATCAAAGTTATCAAGCTTCTCCTCACATTCTGCCATAATTGCCTTATACTTATTAAATTCCTTAAAAATCTCACTAATAGGCATAACTAAAGTTTTATCAACTTCCTCCTGCCTTTCTTCCTTAGATATCAAATTTCCAAGCTGAATACTAAGCATTCTTTGTGATAATTCCTGTGCTCTCTTTACATCATTATTTTTTAAAGCACTTTTACTCTCTCTGCTTAAAGCCATATACTCAGCAGTAAGAGTAAAATTAGGCTTATAGATCTGCTCTTTATCAATGTTAGCCATAACAGCCTCATTAATCATCTGGATTATTTCCCCTCTAGTAGGTACTTTCTGCTCCTGTGCCTTTGCAATAGCTGGATCCGTATAACTATCAAACTCATGCTCTGCCTGCTCTTTTGTAAATCCCTCTGCTACTCTTTTCTCAATCCATGCCTCTCTTGTAAATCCTGCGGTTGAAAATGTTCCGATCATCTTAATTATCCTCTCTTTCTTTTTGATCTTTTTTCTCTAAGGCTGTAAACCTCTGTTACATCAATCACAACTTTATTTTTCTCCATGTGATCTACAGTAAGCTCTCCGCTATGGAGGTACTTATCTACCATCCTTACCGATACTCCCAGCAACTTACTAGCCTCAACCTTTGTTACACAATATGTACTCATTACTACACACCTCACAAAATAAAAAACAGGATCTAAACAGTACACATTACCTTATAGCTCCTGTGTTTCCTGTTTTGATCCTGTTATATCCTTTATAGTTCGTGGTTTATCCTTTTTAGTTCATGCTTATTATATCAATATTTCCAACATCCGTCAATCATACCACCATATACTGTATAGATAACTTTATGTCAACAATATATGTAGTATTATTAACCCATACTAAATATATTCTAAGAAATTCTGTAGAAAAATTTTTTTGTCCTAAGGAGGCTCTGCCTCCCTTTTCTCTTAGAGAAAAGATTTTCTTTTCTTTTTAGTCTAAGTATTATTATATTCTTAGTACACATATTGTGTACAGTCTGTACCCATAGTGTGTACAATATTATACCCATTATGTGTATAGTTTACATCTATTGTACCCATAGTGTGTACAGTTAAAATACTGGATCTGCGTTAGCCCCTGTTTGTATACCTACCAGCTTATCCTCTGTGATCTGGTAATATTTCTTACCGTTCTCTTTAGTCAGAATACGGATATATCCGCCCTCCTCCAACTTAGCTAAGGATCTGATTATCTTATTCTTATAGGTGCCTGTAATCTGTTCTAACTGGGAGTAACTGTAATAACACTCATTATTCATTTTCTCATAGTAGTAATAAATCAAAGCGTAAAGATCTTTCTCTACTCCAGAGAGCCCCAGCTCCGTACTCATCCAATAATATACTGTATAATAATTCTCTGGGTTAATTGTTTTTGCCATTGTCTCCGCCCCTCCTTACAGCTCTTAAGTGAGGGATCTTAGTATTATTGATCTCCTCCACCTCTTTTTTAAGGTATCCCTGTTTTACCATGCTACCAACCAGCCTTATTAAAGAGTTAATTTCCATCCCTGTAAAATCAGCTAAATACCTGTAGCCTCCAGAGTACTCTCCAGCATCATATACAATAGCGTACACTACTAAGGCGTTACCCTTTAGCCCCTCCTGTGCCATCCAGCTATACAGCTTTATCTCCTCATTTCCTGTTATCTGTTTTCTCATCGTGCTCCTCCTTACTTTCTGATACGAAAAAGAGAGAGGCAAGGCTCATTTACCTTAACCTCTCTCCAGATCGGAAAGATTTACATAGCATCGAATATTGAAAACTAAAGGCTATCATGTTATAATAGCCCCTAGAAAATGTCAGTTGCTTATATGCGGTTATGGTATCTGGTTTACCTTAGTCCCTGTGTAGTACTGCCAATACTTTACAGGATCTGATATAGCATCTCTTAGGAGGTGCTTTTTCTTTACCCTCTCTATTTTCCCCTCTATTATATCTATATCCCTATCATTTTGCAAGTATTCATTGTGCATTTTCAATAAGTTATACACCTCCTATATAATATATCATTGTGCATTTATTATATAGCCCTTATATAAAATACCTCTAAAATCAATTTTAAGAGGCTTTACTCTCATACCCTTACACTTATCCATATAAACATATAAAACGCCTACAGGAGGCACAGAGGAGCCCACAGTGGCAATACTAGCACCTGTATATCTTCTTTAGTTCCTTTTGTTAAAATTGTTTCTACTCTGTCTATTGTTTTTCCAGATACTCCAGCTATCTCTCCTAGTTGCTCTCTTACTGGCTTTTTGATGGAGCCCTTAGGTAAATTGTCCTTAGGGCTATACTGGTTTTTACCGCTCTCCATACGCTCCTTAGCCTCCTGTGTTAATTTAGGTTTTAATCTAAGAGCTAACTCTGATCTCTGGCTCTGCCTTTCTTACTTTCTTCTTAGTTGGTTTACTATCTGTGTTTATATCTGGTATAGGTTCCACATTTCTGTTATTTGCATTTAACACTTTTGTTTCTTCCATTTAACAAAATTGTGAAATGGAGAAAACAAAAGAGCTAACCCACACTCTCCAGCGGATCAGCTCCATATATCAGCAATTTTCTAATAAAAATCGGCTCCATGCTACAGCATCATCCTCCCCATACAGCATACTGTTAGCCTCCCTGTATGGGATCCTGTAATCAGCTTTAGGATCATCCTCCATTAAGAGGTATTTCCTGCTAAGCTCTCTCGCCTCGTTCTGGAGGTGGTGCCTAAACTGGTGGAGAAATGCCTCCAGCTCTGGATCTGCTAAGTAAATCTCCTTAGTTTGGAGTACATAGTTGTTATCCCTTACCCCACATGTAATAACAGGGATCCTAACCATGTACACCTCCGCTAACTCTGTATCCAGCTCTCTTATCAGCTCCAGCCTCTTTCTAGGATCTGCCTGTTTATATCCCTTTGCTAAGGTATTAGCTACAGGCTCCAGAGCCTTACACTCCTTATAGAGGCTCTTATAGATCTCTACTCTCTCCTCTATTGTCATGCTCTACGCCTCCTGTGCCTGTAGGTTAAAAGACATATCGTTTAAGCTCATACCGTACAGCATAGACAAACTAAAACCCTGTGCCATCTCTGGAGATCTCTCTCCTGCCTCCCAGCTCTTAACAAGCTCTACAGATACTCCCATCTGCTCAGCTACAAACTCTACACTTACTCCAGCCTTTTCTCTTGCCTGTCTTAAATTTAATTTACTCATCTTACATATCCTCCTTTACAAAACTGCTAGGTGTTACTTTATCAAAACCAGCCCATTTAGCTAAGGCATTAAGGGCGGTACAAAGATCCTGCATCTCCTCATAGCTCTCACACTTTGTAACCCTGCCACAGGCTTTATACTCCTCTTGAAATCTAGGGATTAAGTCAAGCTCTGCATACTCCTGCACATACATATATACATGATCGTCCATACTCTCACACCGCCTCTATATAAGCTGTGTAGCTCTTGCGGATCCGCTTGATCCTCCATGTGATACTAGAATTTGCTACATGAAAAGCCTTTGCACAATCTGAGAGGCTATATCCCATGAGGAGAAGTGTAACCATGTAGCGATCTTTATCCTCCAGCCCCTCTAAGTACTCATCTACCTCTATCTGAGTAAACCTATCACAATCTAAGCCTCTTACATCGTCTTTATGGATCTCTACCAGTTCCTCATAGCTGGCTGGATCCATACCGTTATATCTTTTCTGACAAGTTACCTCATTGTAGAGGCGGTTTAAGTGCTGGCGTACAAATACCTTAAGAGCTGTGGTAAAAGTAACGCCTCTGGTAGGATCAAAATTATCTACCGCCTTTATAAGAGCTATGTAGCTCTCACTGAGGAGATCCTCTATCTCATACTTAGGGATCCTGTAATCCATAACGATAATGTGTAAGAGCCCTGTATTTTTCTCCAGTAATGCCCTAAATAAATCCTCATTGTGAGTAGTCTGGTACTCCATAACCAGATCCTCATTAGTTCTCTCCTGTAAATTCCTGTATTCCTGCATATCCTTTACCTCCTGTTGTTTTTGTAGGTGCTCCTACTTCTTAATTCGCATTATAGTAGGTGCTCCTACTCTTGTCAATAAAAAATTCCTCACTTTTGAGGTAAAACTTTTAAAACAGAAATGATTATGTTATTATAGGGGAGGTATATAAAATATGTTGGGAGCTGAGAAAATGCCTACTTCTAAGGAGCGTTTAGATTATATTGAGAGCTGGAAAAAAGATAATACTGATCTTATCCGTATCAGAGTACCTAAAGGGAAAAAAGAGGAGTACCAGAAACTTGCGGAGAGATCTGGAGCTAAGAGCCTTACCGCCTACATTACAAGCGTATTAGAGGAAAAGCTAAAGGAGGAGCACTAAGCCCCTCCTAATTTTTTGTTATTTTTCCTTATGCAATTTATCTTTGATCTCCAGCCCCACCAGTACCGCTAAAAGGATCACAGTAATATACTCAATCCAGTTAGGGCTCCTCTGAGGCTCTGTAGTGCTTTCTGGAGCGTTTACAGTACTTACCTCATTAACTGGCTGTATCTGGCTCTCCTGCCCCTCTGTGGCTGATATGGAGATATTATAGCTATCTCCTGTGATCTCCAGCTTTACATCTACACCCTTAGCCTCAATATTGATATTCTTATCAGCTATAGAGGTACTCTCTGGAGCCTCTGTAGTAGCTCTATCTGAGCCTTTAGCCTCTGGCGTGGATACAGTTACAGGTACCGTAACATTAACAGGCTGTGAGGCGTTTGTGGAGGCTGTGGCTGGCTCCCGCTTATCCTGTTGATAGTAATTATTTACGGTAGAGCTATTGTTACTGTTTTCCGTTCTGGAGCTCTCACTCCTGCTATTATCCGTATTACTCACAGAGGAGTAGTTTGTAGTATTTCCTCCTACTGAGGAGCTATTGCTAGTAGTGCTGTTATGCTGGCTGTTGTCTGTAGTACTATGATTGCTGTTGTCTGTAGTGGTATCTCCTCCGCCTGTCTGATCCGCATTACTAGGAGTAGAGGGCTTAGGAGCCTCTGTAGAGGGTTCTGTGGTATCTGGCTTATCTGGTTCTGTTGGGTTAGGATCCGTAGGCTCTGGATCTGTTGGAGCTGGATCTGTCGGCTCCGTAGGTGTGGGATCTGTCGGCTCTGGATCCGTCTTACCCTCATCCCCTCCACTAGGAGGCGTTACTGGATCTGGTGTAGATGGTTCGGTAGGCTCTGGATCTACTGGCTCTGTTGGATCTGGCTTAGTAGGTTTCTCTGTAGCTGTTAAGAATTTCAGATAATCCCCAGAGCCTCCCACTGAGGTATTAGTATCATCCTCCCACCCTGCATAATAGAGCTTATAATAATCTAACCAGCTATCATACTGCTCCTCTGTGGTGCTGTTTGTATATGTTCCCTCGTTTGCTATGTCTGTTCCCTGTACTGTGGCTGTATTGCTCCAGATCAAAGAGTTATCTACCTCTAAGGAGCTGTTGTTATAGATCCCTCCTCCTATTCTGGCATTATTCTCTTTGATCTCAGTACCTTTTACTGTGAGAGTGCCTCTGTTATATATGGCTCCTCCCATCTCATCCGCCCAGCCTCCTTTTAGAGTACAGCTATTAACTAAAAGGGTACCAGAGTTAAAAATATGGCTACCATAGCTGGCACTATTCTCATCAAAGCTACAGCTATTAAGCTCCACCTCTCCAGAGCTAATATTTATAGCTCCTCCGTTATCACTCTGATTAAAACATTCCTTAAAATCGCACATACTAAAATAAGCATTTCCGTTAATTTCTACAAATGGCTCTGTACCTCCCACCCCCGTAGAGTTTCCATCAAAAGAGATCATCCTAAAAGAGGCTTTGTTATCGGCTCCATAATCTCCAGATACTACCAGCTTAGCCCCTGCCTCCATACGCCTAAGAATAACTGCTTTATTCTCAGACATATTAAGATCTACGATAGCTGGGATCGTAATAGTGCCCTGTATGCCTATTACATCATTATCCTTAGCCTCCGCTATCGCTGTATACAGTGATCCATAATCCTTTACAATAACTGTAGGATCATCTTTCTTAGTACTTGCCTGTACTCCCAGCGTGTTACATAACAATACCAGCACTAAGGCTACTATTGCCACTCTCCTTAACTTTCTTTTGTTCATCCTGTAAATCCTCCTGTATTACTTATTTAGCCCCTGTATGAGACTATGAGAATATTATACAGGAGGGCATAAGAAAAGAGCTGTAAACCATTAGTTAAATGATCTACAGCTCCACGCTCTTATATTTCTCCATTCTCTCTCAGATACTCCAGAAAGCCCTCACAGCCCTCCTCTACATCGGTATAAGTCTCATCAAAATTACCTGTATACCACGGATCCGCTATATCCCTGCTTGATCCTGCAAAGCTGAGGAGCTTGTATATCTTCCCCTCTGGATCATTGTTTAGCATCCTGTTAAGGTTCCGTATGTTAGCGGTATCCATGCCTATAATATAATCAAACTTATCATAATCGGCTAATGTGATCTGCTTAGCTCTATGAGGCACTAAAGGGATCCCTACCTCTCTCAGCTTGTTTACTGTGCCTCTATGTGGAGGGTTTCCGATCTCCTCCCTACTCGTTGCAAAGCTATCTATGATAAACTGATCCCCTAAGCCCAGAGCGTTTACCTTGTGGGTAAATACGCTCTCACTTAAGGTTGATCGACAAATATTACCATGACAGCAAAAAGCTACTCTTATCATTGTTTTCTCCTGTTCTTAAGCTATTTTCAAGTATATATTTCTGTCTGCTATTTGTTCACAGTAGTGCAGATGTTGCCTAAGCAGATAAATAGTACTTTTATCATTGTTGTATAACCTCGCATTTCTTAGTTTTTCTTGGTTTTTCGGGCTTTGTAAGCCTTTGTAAATTTTTGCTTTTTGGCATAACTTTGTTTATATTTGCATAATATCGTCCGCAAAAGGGTAAAATAAGGTGTATATTTTTCTATTTTACACCTTGCTGTTTTCAATTAAAAATCCTAATTACACAATCCGAAGTCTGGCGATTTCTTCTCTGGCATCCTCAAGATTTACATTTCTTGTTTTCCTTCGGTGACCTTTGCAACAATTGCCTTAAACCAAAAGAACTTATAGCACTCACTGGTATTGTCAAAAAGACGACCAAGATATTCAATATTCAGTTCTTCGGAACATGGTAATTGCATATACTCTCCACCTTTCAGATTTTATAATTGATCGTACTTTGCTGCGCTTCCCTTTGCTTTATCCACTGGATACTTAGCCTCGTTTTGAGACATCTTCATATTAATGATTTCGTCTGCATCCAAGCCAAGCTTATCAAGAAGATTCTGGCTATATACCATGACATCTGCCAACTCTTCTTTAATATGTTGCAAATCATATTCCTCATCTGACCACTGGAAACATTCCAACAATTCAGCCGCTTCAATCACAATTGATTTTGCAAGGTTTGCTGGTGAGTGGAACTGATCCCAGTCTCGGTCTTCTGTGAATTTTCTGATTCTATCTATAGTTTCTTGTTTCATTTTTATTTCTCCACTTCCATGTACTGAGACAAATATTCTCTTAGTTCATCATCACATACGTACAAATATGTTCCCTTGATTCCGCGTGTCATCAGGACATAATAAACATTGGTTATGTACTCTAATAGTTCTTCGTAATTAGCTGTACGTTTACCATTTTTATCAAAATAACATTCTGGGCGTACAATAATCTTCCCAGCAGCTTTATCATACCCAATATCTTTTCCAAGAATGACAAATGCATAATTTAAATCGTATCCTTGAATAGAATGAATACAGCCAACTTCATCTATAGCTTCTGCGGTATGTACCCACCCTTCAGTACAATGGTTCCACATACGCTTTACATCTTGGATTTCTATGTCTTTTAACGCCTGGTCATTCTTACTAATCCACGGCCATGCATAACCTGCCAGCATTCTTGATAAACCAACTTCATTCTCTTTCGCATACATATCTTTCTCAAATTTTGAAAAATCCGCATAAAGCTTGAGGTCGTATTTTTCAGATACGTATTTGCTACTGCAACTACCCGCAAGCATATCCTTTACTTGATCGATATATGCATTTCCGCCTTGCACTCGCATTTGCGTAATCAAGGTGAAATATGCTATCATTCTTCGGTTAAATGAGTCCTCCATCTTCTTATCAAATCGCTCAAAATCAATACCAGACGGGCCAACGACCTGCATACTGTCATAAAATAAAACCGCTTGCTTTGATTGCATCAAAATCCAGTCAAGTTCATCTGCTTCTGTTGTTAATCCAAGCTTCTCACAATTTGCTTTAAATGTTCCCATGTAAGAAATGTTTTTATATTGATGCAGTCTATGTGCCTCATCTACTAACAAAATGTCATATTTCTTCTTGGTAACATCTGAGGGCGAAAGGACCTGCGATGGAGACAAGCCATATATACTTCTAAAAATGATCTTCATCGTCTTACGAAGAGATGTCTGAGGTACAACAAAACCTATCTGCTTTCCTGCATATTCTTCACTATCAGCCAGATATTTCATCAAATATACTGCAACGATAGTTTTTCCGCTTCCAGGCATTCCATTGACAACTACTTTATCAACAGTACCTTCTTTAAGCTTTTGCACAATGTCCTCGACTGCTTGTCTCTGACTATCATTGAGTTCTTTGTACGGCGAATACTTAAACAAATCAGAGTTCTCAATTTCCTCGATGGAATGCTTTACCAGCTTCTCTCTTTGAAGCTTTCTCCAAAGGGTTGCAAATTTCTCGTCGTATTCCTGCTTTTGATAATATTGCTTATCCGCAATACCTTTATTTTTATTAGTCACTTCATAAAGCTCATCCGCAGCGATATACTGAATCAACTTCGACTCATAATCAAATGTAACCGACTGATTAAAAAGCTTTGAGTAAATGAAATGCACCTTGTCAAAAATACGCTTCTCTTCTATAGAGGAATGCTGCGTCATTCGGGTTTTCACATGGCTAGACTCTCCAATATACGCTTGGCGACCATTCTCAAGAATATAAAGCATTGGCCAATTGTCCAAATACTCTTCATCACTATATTTATTATTTTTAAAATCACCCTCAATAATTTTAAACATAATTAATCCTTCTTTGCTTTACGTGGATCCTGAGGCTTTACAGCATCAGATGGTAAAAACCATCTATTTCCAACTAATTCCGCTCCTGGAACACGGCCTTCTTTACATAAAATAGCTACACGTCTTTGGCTTATTCCCCATTCCTTTGCTTTTTCAGATGATGGTACAAAATTCATATGTATCCTCCATAATAAATACGACACTACATCACTTTTAGTATATTCCTAACCGCGAATAGTTTCAATTAATTTTTATTCTGTTTGGCGAACAGTTTTCTATATGTTGACAGCATGCCCCCGCAACTGTGCTTGAAGGCAATAGAAAAAGGCCCCGATTATAGGTAATCCCTCTCAATCAGAGCCTTCGGTAGAACAGCCTAGCACAGCCGCCCCTGCTGTAAACATATTTATTTAGCTAATGCAATCTATCCCTACTATTCTTCTAATTCAGTTTGAACTAGCATAAATATTGTGACTGGTCACTTATCCAATATTACTAGTATGGGTTCTATCAACTTCACATAAAAATAACTGTGGAAAATCCCCATAAACGAACAATATCCCCGTCAATGACGAGGATATCTTCTATGCTAGTGTGCAGTAATCTGCTTAAGATTACAAAATTGTCTAAGCTCGGTAATGATCTACCTGAAATCCATTTGTAGACTGCTTGTGGATTTTCAAATCCCATAGCATTCTGCACGTCTTTCACGGTATAACCATTTTCCACGAGCAGTTTCTTAATCTGTCTTCCTGTTTCTTTTTGCAGGACCTGCAAATACATTGGTTCCATCTCTTTGTACCTCCGTAATTTTCTTCCATCCCGAATCACAAGTTTACCTGTAGATGATTAGTATAACGGATTCTATTACTAATTGCATTAAACTTTTGGTTTAAGATTTACTAATAACTCAATCCCACAGGTCATAGAAATATTGTTTAAGCATATCTATAGCTTCATCCTTACACTTTCTTCTATATTCTTCCAAACGCTTTTCTTCTTCGCGATATTTATCGGAAATCTCTTTATACTCAGGCAACTCATCCATAAAATGAATTGTTCCTCCGCCACCGCGCTTTCTATTTTCCTCTAATTCTTTCTCAGTTTGAAGTTTATTTCCAAATAATCCAAATCGTTCCGTAAATTCATCCATTGCTTTGGAATGCGCTTCATCAAATGGATTCTTTTGTGAGCATGTATCTTTCTCCGCTTCTCGCCATAAAAATATCATTTTGTCTAGAATGCAATTCCACTCCTCATGGCAGGTATCATTTACAAGAATTCCATTTTCATTGGTATAGTTTTCTCCCAAATATCCTGGTGAACCCGTTCTTGTATCTTTCAGTGTTTGCAGCATATCCGGAATAAGCGTCTGAAGAAAAGAAAACATCTCCCAAACATCACAATCACAATAGCCCCTTGTAATACGCTGTTTACTCCACTTTACGCATTTAAAAAAATGTTTTATTTTTGCCAAGATTTTGCTTTTCTTTCCGAGACCTGACATAGCAAAATCATATTTATTCCATATATTCATTGGGTCTCTTACTTCATAGCTTTTGCTTCTTCTCATTCCAATCCATCACTTTCTATTTTTCAAAGCTTATTGATAATCTAGTTTTCTATGTAGAAACTCCTCTATATCCTCAAACATTATCTGAACCTTATCTCTTACCCTTGATGTATGATAATGCCCAGCATACCACCATTTGTAATCCAGCTTCTTTTCAATCTCTCCGAGCCACAGCTCTGTTGATTCATCCACTGTACTCTGATCAATCATTGAAAGAAACAAATCCACCGGTCGATAATCATACGGAACAGTATGTGATAGGACCACATCAACATTCCAGTCATTATTACTAAGTTGCTTTTCTACATACGCTTTTATCTCATCTAACGGTTGCTCATCTTCAAACCAATTGTAGCCTTTGCTTAACCTATAAAATTTATCAACACTATATGCCCCACCAATTACAATTGTTTTCATGCCCGCTATATCATATATTTCTCCATCCTTTGCAAAGAGAATATTGGGATATGCTTCTTCAACCCATACTTTTCCGCCATTCCACTCCTGCAGCTTGTATTCTACAATAGTTGTTGGTCTTCGCTCATGATTTCCATGAATACAGAATAACGTAATCGGTAGATTTGCTACTTTTTCTTTGTTCCTTCTGTCCCTGGAATCTCCATAATAATTTAGGCCCACATCACCTAATATAATCATGATATCTTCTTGGGAAGTCTCCATTCTTTCACAGAATCGAACTATGCGGTTCATATCACCATGAGTATCTCCTGTTATGTAAATCATAGCTTTCACCTTCTATTCTTCTCCCAATCTTGAATTCTCTCTAGCATAATGTCATCCTCCACATAGAACAATTGATTTTCTGGAACAATGTTACAAACCAACTGTCCAAATCTTAAATCCGGATATTTTTCCCATAATTTCCTGAATTCATCAAGCATTGGCTCTATTCTACTGATTTCTCTTGCCATTTCTTAATTCCTCCCTAAATCATCCCTAACTTAAAATGGAGCCATAGCTTACGCCATGACTCCACCATTAAATATTTGCCCACATTGCAGCCATGTGGATATTCCTCAGTCAACTGGCTTAACACTTTAACCATCTTCATGGATTTCAGCATATCTCTATGCCTAAATCAATGTTTTTATTTTACCTAAAACAATTCAATCATTTAAAAGTTTACAATTCACAATTAAATGTTCAAATAAGACACAAAACCGTTAAAATTGGAGATGATTATCAGTCATCGCTGTTAAACCAATGTTTTCAAAGATAGGATTCGAACCTACAACTTCACGATTACAAATCATGTGCACTACCCATTGCGCTACTTTGTATATTGGTAACCCAATTTTCGCTGAATTGGTATACTTATCTTGTAACATAACCCTGTTACGGGAAGCCAGATTTAGGATTTTCGCAATGCAGGCAAATACTTTATGCTATTTCAATCAAAGTAGTCGCATTAGACACTTTAATCTGAGTATCTAATTCCTTTAAAAGTGTATTGTTCTTTTCCTCCAGGCTCTCTATCTTTTTCTTGATATCAAGCGGATCCACAAGCTCTGTTGTGTTTTCCTTCACATATGCATCCACGACTCCAAGAGGCTTATCGTCTTTTGTTTTACTGTCTTTTCCGAGAATGCTAAGGCGCATGCTCTCAGCAGTATTCTGAAGCTGACTGTTCTTAAGATCACATGTGCGCACACGCTCGTTATACTCATCCTGCATTTTAGACTTAAGGATTCCTTCAAAATCAGCTTCTCCATCGTATGTTCCTAGTCCACGAAGTCTGCTTCGAAGCGAAATAGCTCCAGCAACTGTGAATTTTCCATATGATGTTGTGATTTCTGTTTCAGCATTGGATGCAACAATAGCTGCATCAATTTTCTGGAATCGTTCAATCAAATCAACAATCTGCTGATATGCCGACTCCGCTTCTTTCGCATATTCATCCTTGCCAATGCGCTTTGAATATACTTTATCCTCATTTGGCTTTATGGTATCCACAAAACTTGCTTTGTCAATTTTATCTGATATCTTCTTTACTAGTAGGTCTCTTTCGTCAAGAGCCTGTGTTACTAACATCTTTTCGCTCATAAAAAATCCTCCCTTAAAATTATCTCTTAATATAATTCTAAGGGAGGATTCATGTAATGTCATTGAACTTGTAGTTCAAAAATTATGCTGCATTTAATTCTCTCATTTTCTTATAGTAGGTATAAACTCTTCTCTCCCGATCCGTAAGACATGCATCCATTTGACTTTTTGTTCTTCCAGCATTTCCGCAAACAATTGAATCCATAGGAACTTGAAGCATTTTGCTAATTGCATACAGATTATCGACTGTTGGCATACTAACGCCATCCAACCATCGATAAACACTCTGCACACATCCAAACCCTAAATATTCTTGAATATCTTTTGGTTTTACTCCTCTCATATCCATAATTCTTCGAAGATTAACACCTGTTTCTTTTTTATTAATTGTTGGAAACATACTATCGCCTCCTTTGCACTAAATTCTTGTTCTACTCAGTTCTTACACATACTTTCTTCCCCGAAAAAGCAATTCCAAACTTCAAGATTTCCGTAATTCCATCCTCTTTCATTTCAGAATCGTATCGCAACTCACCAATTTGCTTTAATGCTTCATTAGACCATTTTTCAAGCTCAACATCGCTTAATTTTTCTTTCCACTTTAATTCCAAAATAATACCAGGATACCTTTTTTCTCTTGGAATTAAAGAAACATCAAATCTGCCATCTCCAGATTCTCGGTTCGATTTAATCTTATACTGATTATCCATTAATGCTATTAATCCTAGCATCAAACCATGATAAAATCCTTCAGCTCCACCATCGAAGAAGCTAATTGATTTATCCATATATTCCCCAATAGCGCTCTGCAACTTCTTGTAATCATTGGCATAAAGACTTTCTACAATCTTATTTGCTGTAGTCCTTGTAATTGCTCCAGTTTGCAAGAAATGTGACAAGATTTCACTCTTATATACAGCTGCAATCTCTCTATTTGGAATTGATACTTCACATAAATATGAACCATCTGCTTGCAGTTCCTTTTTAGGAGTTTTCAAATAGCCAGCAACCAACAATAAGCTATAAATATTTGCTGGATCCTCCGCAAGCGATCTATACACCACATTTTGATCAATTCTTGCAACTACTCTTTCTCCTTGCAAAAGGTCATATAATCTTTCTGTAATATCATCTGTAGCCACTCTTAGTACATCATCAAGGATTTCATTTTTTCCTGTATTTACCCAATATGCTTGAGGAAGGCATCCCTTCGAAATATAGTTGATTACAGACCATGGATTATATATTTCTTCGCTACCAAACAAATATCCATCGTACCAGTCTTTAAGTTCCTCCTCTTTATCTGATACTCCATAGTAACTGAGCATTGCTTTCACTTCAGATTCTGTAAATCCAAAAAAGCTATCGTATTCTTCATCCATTACGGAGTTCACTGTTAAATTATTTAGACCACTAAAGATACTTTCCTGAGTAATACGCAAAATTCCTGTTAGGAAACCATAGGATAAATTCTTATTATCCTTAAATGCTCCTGAAAAGAAATTTCTCATGAATCCAATAATTTCATCGTAGAAATCCTTAGAGTATCCCTCTTGAATCGGAGTATCATATTCATCAATAATGATTACTGGAGCCTTATCATAATGTGAAGCAAGCATTTTAGATAGTCTTTCTAGCGAAGAAGTAAGCTCCACTTCATTAGCTGTAGCGCTAATAATCTTTGTAAAATACTCCTTCTCATATTGTGAGAGCTTATCACTATTTAGTAGCTCTTGATGTCTTCCATACTCTTCTTGAAGTAGTCCCCTTATTTTATCTATTGTTGCGTCCCAAGTATCAAATTTAACATCCTTAAAAGTTAAGAATATGACTGGATATTTTCCTTGATGTGAACGATACTCTTCTCCACATTGCCAAATATTTTTATCGGCAAAATACTTACTAGTATTCTTATCTGATATTTCAAAGAACACTCTGAGCATATCCATATTCAAGGTCTTTCCGAATCTCCTTGGTCTCGTAAACAAAGATACCAATGGCTTTTTATCCAAGAATTCTTTGATTAATAACGTCTTGTCGACATAGTAATATTCTTCTTGCGCACGAACATAGTCAGAGATACCGATTGGTAATGATTTAACTTCTGCTTTCGCAACCATATTTTTCTTGATGTATTTTCCATTAGACACTCTTCCATCCATTGGCTTTGGAGAGTCGTCTGGAATTAACCAAGATCCTTTTTCTTTTATTGCACCCTGTATTCTTCCTTTTTTGCACATATCATTTACGGAACGTGGAGAAACATTCCACTCTAAAGCCTTTTCTTTACAAGTTTTCATATATATATCAGCTCCTGTCATTCGCAATATTATTCCTCATCTTACGCAAATTATACCTCAGTAAAACGTAAAAAGTCAAATCAATTCGATATTTTGCGTTTAATTATTGCGTTTGCTTAATGTTTTGCGTCTTGTATTTTTCGGCACTTTTATTTTGGTTTTTTCAGTCCACAAACTTGTTTGTAGCATATTACTCAGACAAGTTTAACTCCACTGAAAAAGGACCAGCCCAGCTGATCCTCTCCCTCTATCACATCCCCATTGTAATTTATTCTTATATTCTGCTATTTTTACTTTGCAGCCAAAAGTACGGTTTCTGGGCAAATTATAGCATATTGTTGCAAGTCTATTCTTACAATTCCATCAGAAAATGTTCATGCAGCGCACGTTTCACCTGATCGAAATTACCTCGCTCCGGACATTGGATGGAAACAACCAATCCCTTCTCTGGGAGAATCGTTGTAATCTGTCCGAATGCGCCATCAGCACGATAGGATCCTGGATATGGACTGATCCAGAACTGATAGCCATATCCTACATGCCAGGGATCTGCAGATGGCTCGAAGGTAAATTTCGGGGTGGACACCTCCTGCACCCATTCCCTGCTGATAATCTGCTCGCCCTTCCAGTTACCCTCAGCCAGATAGAGCTGTCCCAGTTTCATCATCTCGGTACAAGTCAGATACATACCTCCGCCGCCATTCGGATGTCCCTGTGGATCATGCTCCCAGAGCGGCCATCCCATATCAAGGGGCTGGAATACCTTCTCATACAGATACTCTCCCATCCGCTTGCCAACGGCCCGTTCTACCATATGAGCAGCCAGAATACTGTCGGCAGAGGAATAGCAGAATGCACTGCCTGGCTCCACAGGAACCGGCTGTGCCATCATATATTTCTCATAATCCGGTGCGCCGACGCCTGGACGTCTGTCCGCATTCATCAGAAGTGCCTTACCAAAGCCACTGGACATGCAGAGCAGATGTTTCAACTGAATCTTCTCCAGATTTGGATCCGGATTTGAAGGAAGTTTATCTTTAAACACTTCCGCCACATGATCTTCCAGGCTTAGTTTTCCCTCTTCTATTGCGAGTCCAACTGCTGTTACCGTAAAACTCTTGGTATGTGAATAAATATTTCTCGGTGCATTTGCTGCGTAGTGCATCTCACAGAGTACCTTGTTCTCATCTCCGACACTGATAGCTTCCAGCGGCAGATTGTGGCTGCTGACATAACGATGAAATTCCAAAAACTTCTCTTCCAGTAACATAATACCTCTATCCTTTCCGGCAAATCTCTGATGTCAGTCCGATATAACCAATGCGACGTGTCGCAAGGTTAAAACCAATCTATCTGACATCTCCAATCTGGTTCTATTATCTCATACACATCTCTGCATCTGTCGGCAGTGGCATCAGCGGTGCGGACGGCAGGGTCTGATACCAATAAGCAACACTGGTGTAATCATCGTAACGCGGTCCGGTCCAGCCCATGTTGTCGAGTGTCATACGAAATTTATTCTCAAAACGGATCGGGTCTGCAATATGGAAATGATACAGCAGGAATCTCTGCTGTCCGTTATAGAATTCCCGGTTGTCTCCATAGATTGCATACATGCCGGTATATAAGCCGCTGAAGGTCTGATAGCTCTTGATGATGATGTCATTTCCAAATCCATAGGAACCGCCGAAGTAGTCTTCAGTTCCGGTATAGTGGATAGACGGATACGGATCATCGTCCAAATACATGCGGGCTTCGCCTTCTACCCAACAGGTATTGTTGCCATTCATACCAGTTGCCAGAGTCACACCGACAAATTGTCCCCTGCCTTCGATTCCGTCAACGATTGTGTAGGTACGACCCTTCTGAACCGGGTGCTCTTGGCGATAGGTGGCATGGAAATAACCAGCCTCCGCCGGAATCTCCTGATAAGCTCCGGTGATAATATAATAGAGATTTTCATCCTTGTCACCACGGTTTTCCATCGTGATCCGAGCTCTCTTATGGAACGGCATCTCAAAATAGCTGTTATAGCCGCGACCAGGAGCTACCAGCATCATGGCAGAATTCAACACCGGATATTTGCCATCCCTGTCCACGAAATTTTCATCATAGGCACATCCGAAGAATGCAGAGAGCGGAGCTTCCACAGACGGATATTCCTGATCATCCCAATACATACGGATGATAAAATGGTGCCCTACATATCCGGTAAACCACATATGCTGGATCACACCCGGTCCTGCAGCATCTACCAGAGTTACTGTTTCCCCTGCAGGAATCGTCACGGTCGGACGAAGCTTGGTGCAGTCACCGCCCTGGGAACCACCTGCGCGTACACCGGTTGGATTCTCTGCGGAAAATGCAAACGTTTTTGAGTTCTGGATCATACAATAGTTGTTCATATTCTTCTCCTCTCTGAGCAAACCTGGATCATCTGAAATTATTGCTTACTACGCTATCGCGTTTCTCTATTCACTATAAATTCACTATAACATTTATCTCCCATGAAGTGACGGAATTACAGAATCATTCCGTCTGCGCCTTCTCATTTTCTTCCCGGATAATCTCCTTTATTCAAGCGCTTAAACTGATTATACCATAAATCTATGAACAAAGTTTATCTGTAAAGAAAATTGATACAGAGTTTTTCAAAATCGGTCCATCTGCTCCCCGCAGGAACTTCTTTCACCACAAATCATATTCATTTTTATCGAGGACAGTCCGGTTAACAAATTCCAACCCGAAAGCTTTGATTTTAGGTTCATTCTCATTCCACAAAAGCCTTGATTTTAAGCCCCTTCAGACAAAAGTACGGATTCTGCCGTGGCATACAAATAGTACTTTTATCATTGTTTTGTTTCTCCTTGTTTTGCCCTGGAATGCCCTGTTTTGCAGGGGGTTCTGGGGTTATGGTAAAATGCTCTGAAATTACAGATTGTGGCAAATCAGAGCAGAATTGAGCACGTTGTTACTACCTGTTAGTAGTAAAATTAGTAGTAAAAGAGACTTTCTTACTACTAAGGATTTTTATCATCAATGTATTACTTTAAGTGCATCCTTTCTTGGCATCTCAAAATGTTTTAGTTTTTCACTATTCTTTAATATCTGATAGCATGAAGCAGATGTAAGCGAAAGTAATTTTATAACCGCCACTCCAAAATATAAGCAAACACCTGTAGAGCAAGCATATTCACTTATGATACCATGTGCAATCTCATTTCTTATATTTGCACCCGCTTGTTCATTTAACAGTCCTCTAAATGTAAATAAAATATCATTATCATAACAATCAACCAATTCTGGCAACGACAGAATAGAACTCAGCACTTTTTCCATTGACGAGCCATCTTTTTCTAAAGTTACTGTTAATCCACCTACCTCTCGTGCAATATTTCTAAAAAGATTTTCTACCTGTGGTGCAAGAATATGTAACGCTTCATAATAGTCTCCGTTCAAGAACATATATAATCCGCTTTGGAAAATTCGTTCTCTTCCATCAGGAATAATTGGATTATCTTTAACTAAAAACTCCACCATAGACTTATCAATAACAAATTTATCTCTTATTATAATTAGAGCATTCTTCACCCAAATATCACCAGCAACTTTTTGTTTTTCCAATGCATTTTGATACATATGTAGCTCCATAAGTTTCGGATCTTTTTCTGGGTCATGAATATCTAGCGGATGTAACGCCAATACCGTTTGTCCTTGAGCATTTATTAAACTCTTCCCAAATAAATGTGAAATAGGATTATCTTTAAATTCTTCTATTACACTTTTTTTTATATCTTCCTGTTTCTCAAACACAAACATCTGTGTCAACCGAATTACACATTCTTCAAATGATAATCCTTCCATATTTGCTTTTAAATTATCGATAACACCTTTTATATCTAATTCAACAGAAAATGGTACCATTATTTTAGGTATTTCTTTTTGTATTTCAACGAGTCTTTTATGAGCGGCATCTACTTTGTCTGATTCTCCATTATTGCGATATAGCATTATTCCTTTTTGATAAAAATTGACAACCCTTAATGCCCCTTGTATATCCTTCTTGAATATTTTCTCTGCAAACTCCAGATAATAATCTGCCAATAAATTGTTATTTTTTATTGCATCTTCCTTTCTTTTCAATTTAAACAAACATTCCGTTTTTAATTTATATGCTTGTTCTACCTTTGCAATATTATCACTGTTGCCATCAATCAAATCATCTAATACTGGTAAAAATAGAGAAACATCAAAATTCTTCTGTCCAAAGAATAACTCCATCACTCTAAGTGCAAAAAAGCCATCATTGTTTGCAGCTTTCTTCTCCAAAAAATCAACAAACCATCCTTGTATTTTTTCAAATAATAAAGTTTGCTTTGTTTGTGCTGAAATACATACTGCTCGTCGAATTATGTCAATTGTCCCAACATTGTCATCATCCCTATACCAAAGAGTAAATAATTCCCAATATGCATTTGCTGCAATTTTAGCAGCACTAAATTCTTTTTTATTAGTCCACAATATATCCGCAATCAGTGCACGTAAAATCAATGGCATTTTTTCTAATTTCAAACTATGCAATATCAAATAATCATCTTCTGATATATCTTCTATTGAAAAAGTTCGGCTACCATCTGCCATTACGAACATAGGATGAAATTCTATTCCATCATTATGAATTTTTGTTCTCAACGAAACTATGTTTTTCAATAAATCAAAAATACTTCTTTCTTCTTCACTTAATTCAGTCCTATCAGCTTCAATAAACAAATTAGGCGACAACGAATATCTTTTATTCACAATAATCCGATTCAATAACTCATATATGTTCACCATATCATCTCCTAAATGCTAAATCTCTCTGAATTATATTATATCGCCATTTGTATTTCTTTTCCACAAAAATCGCCCCAGCCAAGTCAGAGCATCATCCCTTTTCCATATTAAACTACCTTAAACATTTTCTGTAACATCGGTTTCTCCTTCTTCTGCTCAACCCCAGCCTGTTCTTTTCTAAACTCTTCCATCCGCTTCAATTCTTCCTCAGCATCATCGAATCCGATATGCGTGTACACATTCACCGAGATAACATAAGCTGTGCAAATGAATCTGAAATATCCTTATGGTCTATATCTAATAAGAAGAAACCTTTCGTAATCTTCAAGCCAAGCCCCGATGCCTGAAACTGATTTCTGGCTGATTCTACATCATCAAAAGATACCCATGTACCCTTGCATCATCTGTTCCTGTAGCTCCTCCTTTTCTGCAATTCTATTTAATGGTTAATAGACGTTCTTACAAGCCATTCTTTATAAGCTTCAATCGTAATCAGAATTTTTGCTCCGATTCGTATTGTCGGAAATCCCGGTGTCTTTACCAGTTCATATGCCTTTGGCAAGCTGATTCCCATCTGTGCAGATAATTCCTGCACACTCATAGTTGTTTTTTCCATAAGATGTTGCTCCTTTCGTAGATTTTGTTGCGTCCGTCTCTTCAATGGTCGTTTCTCTACTACCGCTCATGGCGGTTACCAGTCCCCGCAGTAACAAAGGCTTGTTCATTGAGAACGGGATGAAATTGTTAAGGTACAAATCCCTTACAGCTTTTTGTGTAACTTTTTATTGTTTTCATGAATATTTTAAGCTATAATGTAACCGAAGTCCAAAAACTGACGGTAACGAATTAACGATTGGAATGAGGTATGATATGCCATTAAACTGGAATGATGAAAC
>OGFY01000280.1_pt1 | contig 52044 bp, 29 predicted proteins | sample 1570951 | NCBI WGS metagenome assembly OGFY01 (sample SAMEA2581942, study PRJEB24529) | metagenome | biome: Human gut stool | place: China | collected 2011
AATTTATAGCGCAAAAATAGACGCTCAAAATCATTGTAACTATACATAAACTTGGCTTTTCATTTAACGAAAGCAAAGTTCTGACTTTTATATCGGTTATCCTATATGTCATTTTTGGATGCTAACGGCAATAAAATTGGATGTTAACGGAATTTTTGAACTAGAAATAAAAGAATGGTAAAAAAATGCGAATAAAATTGCCTATCATTCGTTTCATATTACCTTTCCATGAATCCTGATTTTTAGAAAAAGATAGCGCTGTACTATCACTCCCTTCTACTCCACCCAAATGGGCCTCTCTCTTAAATCGTAATTTAATATTTCCTTTGCATGTTTTCACAAAAGCAAACATCACATCCTCCATAAAAGAACCATTGTAATCATTGCAAGAAGAGTATAATGGCGCAATCTCAATTTGGTAAAAGTTCTTTTTTACTCCAAATAATCTACATTCGAAACTATGACCATTCCATCCTGGCATAAACCAATCATACAGCCTATGATCTTTGATGTCACAATACATATCGAATCCTTGATATCCAAGTATCTTATCAGCTTTTTCTAGAAAATAGTTCAAATTATAAATAGGGTATCGCCCCGTTACTTTAAAAAAGTAACTACTCTTTTTGAGAAATTCAGAGATCTCTAAAACTTTATTAATCATCAACATTTCATTAAATCCTTTACCTTTACTAATATCAAATTCATCTGGATTCAATGATACAAATTCAATTTTATTTTTATCAAATATAGGTAATTTGGCTTTTAATTTTTCAATATTCCATCCTGAGTTTTCTGCAAAAACGATTTGACGATATTGGTCTTTTTTAAGAATATGTTCAATATAATAAGCTAAAGTTGCCACATACATACTTTCACGCTCTTCATTCGAGAAACATCCCCCCCTCATGCCTCTAGTGCTTACAGATGCAGTCATCAATAAAATAACCTTATTCATATTGCTTTAAGTATTTATTAATATAAGAAACCTCTTTAATTCGTTTCCATAACTTACACACGAAATAAAAATCAGCAGACAAAAGCTATCAAGTATTGACATAAAGACTAATCTAAAACTTCGTACTTACTATGCTTACTCTTAAACTCCGGCACCAGTACTTTCATCTGACGCACGATATCCATATCGTTATAGCCATCCTTAGTAATTTCAACAAGTTTGTTTATTTGTTCACTCACTTCATCATAACCTAATTCACGTACAGAAGCTAGTTTTATCTTAGGATGCGAAGAGGGCTTAGTATTTTCTTCTTTATTCAACAGTTCTTCGTAAAGCTTCTCACCATCACGCAGGCCTGTATACTTAATCTGTATATCCTGTGCTCCTGAAAGTAAAATCATGCGTTTCGCAAGATCTGCAATCTTCACCGGCTTGCCCATATCAAAGACAAAGATCTCACCACCATTCCCCATCGAACCTGCTTGAAGAACAAGACGGCAAGCTTCAGGGATAAGCATGAAGTAACGGATGATATCAGGATGAGTCACAGTTATCGGACCACCGTTCTTAATCTGCTCTTTAAAGATAGGAATGACAGAGCCATTAGAACCCAAGACATTTCCAAAACGGGTAGTCACAAACTGAGTACAACCTTTTACCGCACCATCGGCAATAGCTTTATTAAGACTCTGACAATACATTTCACATATACGTTTTGAACAGCCCATCACATTGGTAGGGTTAACTGCCTTATCCGTACTTACCATCACAAACTTCTTGGTTTTATATTTTACTGCAAGATCGGCTATAATGCGAGTTCCATCAATATTGTTAACAACAGCCTCACCTGGATTATCCTCCATCATTGGAACGTGCTTATATGCGGCCGCATGGAACACATAATCGGGCTTATATTCCTTAAACACGGCTTCCATGTGGCATTTATGACTAATACTAGCGGTAAGGGTAAGAGCCGGAATGTCGGCAAACTTATGCATCATCATCAACCGTATATCATGTAATGGAGTTTCAGCCTGATCTATTAGTATCATTTGTGAAGGTTTGAAAGAGGCTACCTGACGAACAATCTCACTGCCGATAGAACCTGCTGCACCAGTAATCATAATACATTTACCTGTAAAAATCTTACCGATAGCCTCAAGATCGACCTCAATCTGGTTACGAGGCAAAAGGTCCTCAATATCAATCTTTTTAAGTTGAGTATGACGCAAGTCACTCTTTCCGTCCCATTCCTGACGCGAGTACAGCATGATTTTCACTCCGGCTTCGACCAACGAATCAATCATCTGTTGGTTATTACGCAGACTTTCCGTTTTCAATGGTGAAACCATCAATACCGTAGCTCCCTTTTGTTTCATCTTGGCTACAAGATTCTCGTTATTGGGATAAATCTTGGCACCCATCAATATATGTTGCCAGTCTTTGGCATCATCACTTACAAAACCAGCTACAACAAACTGTGACTCTTGCGAATGAATGCTTTTAGCCAGTGCTATTCCACCTTCTTTTACACCATAGATAAACACTTTCTGGGCCGACGCACTTACAAAGTATATATCATATACATATTTTACCAGAATACGTATTCCCCACATTCCTGTTGTAGCTACAATGAAACTGATGAACAATACCTGCCATGAGAGCGGTACCAGTACTTGATCAATCGGGGTTAAATGACGAACAATAAACACTACTACCACACCTATAAGATTGGCCATTGCCACACGATAAAGATCTACAAAAGACGAATAGCGAATGACGCCATTATATGTGTGCATTATTCTGAAACCGATCAAATAAGCCAATAAGTAACAGCATAATGAAGATGTTATGCCAAAGAAATGTGTAACGGTATTATAAAAACCCGCATAGAGTACTTGGGCAAACAGACCTGAAAAAACAACAATAAAGGAGTCAACACAAAGTATGAACCAATAGGGTAACGCTCCCTTACCGAAATACCAGAAAAAGAACTTTAATAGTTTATCTTTCATTTTTCAATTGATTTACGCTGAGAGTACTAACTATTATCTTTTACTTTTCTGTGTTATGTTCTCCATAACCATAGCCATATCCATAACGTTTGCCATAACCATAGTACTTGCCATATTTACCATAGCCATAATAATAACCATATTTCTTCTTCAGGAGATTCAGACCATTGATTACCGTACAAAGATTAGGTAGCTTGTTGCTTTCTGCCAGTTCATTTATTAACGTAAATTCCGCTTTACGGGTATAATCGGCACGACATACGTAAACTGACAGATCCGCTACACGACCAATAAGTAAAGTATCCGTAACCATACCAATAGGTGCGGTATCCAATATCACGTAATCAAAATTCTTCTTCAATATCTCAATCGCCTTATCCAAGCCATCACGAGCCAATAACTCCGTAGGGTTAGGCGGCACTGTTCCGCCCGGAAGGATATATAGATTTTTATTAACATCCGAAAGTTGAACGAAATCCATCAAATTCTTTTCCGGATTTGACAGATATTGGGTAATACCCTGCTCTTTTCGCGAGATATTAAAGACTTTGTTCAAACCGGGTTTACGAATATCAAGACCGACAATCACTATTTTTTTACCTAATAAAGAAAGACTGATTGCAAGATTCGCAGAAATAAATGACTTACCCTCACCACTAACCGTTGAAGTTACCAATATCACTTTCTGATCACTCTTAAGCATAAACTGAAGATTGGTACGTACATTACGGAAAGTCTCACTCATTAAAGTATTCTGATTCTCAAACACCGCAATGGAACCCGTTCTCTCAGTAGTTAACGGCACATCGCCGACAATAGGCAGAGTAGTCAGTTTCTCTACATCGTTGCGTCCTTCTATTTTAAATTTAGTCAAGCCAATCAAGAAGATAATACCGACCGGCAGTCCTACTCCTACCACTAAAGCAATCATGTAAATCATTTTAGGTTTTGGAGAAACAGGGCCACCTTCCGCTACCGGTTCATCAATAATCTTTGCATTATTAGCCGTAGCAGCCAGCGTAATCGCATTCTCCTCACGCTTTTGGAGAAGCATCAGATAAAGCCCCGCTTTAATTTCTTGTTGCCGGGCAATACTTACATATTGGCGTTCCTGTCCCGGAGCATCACTGATACGACGGGAGAAACGACTTGCCTCACGATCCAAATCCGCTTTGACGATAAGCAATCCTTTCAAAGTACCATCAATAGCAGCCTGTACATTCGCTTTCATGGCACGAATGCTCGTATCCAGATTGACAATCATCGGATTGTTCTCTGTAGAAGTACGAAGCAAACGCTTACGTTCAAAAATCAATTCATTGTAACGATCTATCTGAGTAGTCAGACCATTATCAGACAAACCAATATTAGCCGGCAGCACTTCATATTCATTCGAGGGGTTATTGATATATTTAGTGAGATCACGAATCAGATTAATCTGAGTTCCATTTTCTACACGTTTCTTTTCGTATTCAGCATTTCCCGATACAGCCAACTGCGCATCACTGCTGATATCTGTCAGTCCCGCATTTCGTTTAAATGCTTCCAATTTATCCTCTGTACTCCCTAATTCTTGATCTATAATCTGAATACGTTCATTTATAAACTCCCTTGTTTTCTCGGCAACTTCATTCTTATCATTATTCGTATTCCGATTATACATTTCCATCAGCTTATTGATAAAATCCTGACCACGCTGTATATTCGTATTCATCAGTGAGACAACAGCTACAGAAGTCGTTTTGGAAGTAGGCGCTATATTCAGCATATTCTGGTATCCTTTTGCCACTCCAAATGGACGATTGACCATAGCACTGATATTTCGGATTTCATTTTGTCCTACTACTTTCCCATTTAATAAAGAATCTTTCAATGTAAATCCGAATGTACCTGCATCCGTAGGCAATACTGCCGGAAGCTTATCAAAATGTTTAGTATATTCATTTACTCCAATCTTTAGCTGTATATCCAAACTACCTTCAGGAGCCAATTTCATATCAATTAAGGCTGTACCCGGCAATTGATCCGCTTCTTGAGTTGTCAGATTTACAATTACCGGAGAAGTTTTATACAATTCTTTTTTAGGGAACTCATCCTCATCGTAATATTGAATATAAAGTTCCAGATTATTGACAACTTCTTTAAGTATCGTTTTTGAACGCAATACTTCAATTTCATTATCAATGCTCTGTGTAGAAGTAATCATTCCTCCTAATCCCAAACTTTCCAGATCAGCGGAATTTCCACCACTCTTCTTATCATCTTTTATCATGATAGAAGCAGATACTTGATAAACAGGAGTTTGGAAATGCAAATATGCCCAAGATCCAATCAAACATACCAGAATAGAAGCCACAAACCAAGGCCAATGAATTATGTACTGAAAGATAAGTTCCTTATAATCAACACTACCTTCTTCTATATCTCGTACATTATCCTTGTGCAAGTTTTCTTTCATTGTCATTCTTTTACTTTTGATATTTATCTTAGTATAGTTAATAATAAATTTGTTATTGAAAGTAAAACAGAAACACCGGAGATCCACAACCCTGTACTTACTCCAATATCTGAATTTTTAGCCTTAGTCTTATTAGGTGTTACGTAAACAATATCATTTTGCTGCAACTGATAATAAGGAGACATTACTGTTTCAGTCTTATTCAAATCAAACGTAACAATCTCCTGCTTATTATCCTGCCCCGTCCGAATCAACTTCACATTATCACGCATACCATAAATAGTCAGGTCACCAGCCATAGCAAGTGCTTCCAATAAATTAATCTTCTCGTTAGACACGACAAAACTACCCGGTTTGGCAACTTCTCCCAATACCGAAATCCGATAATTAGCAATACGTACAGTGACAAGCGGCGCTTCTTTCAGATACACTTTTAACTTCTCTATAATCAGGTTTTCTATTTCCAGTTTAGTCAATCCACCTACACGAATCTCTCCTAGCACCGGAAAATTAATATTACCCTGATTATCCACTAAATATTGTTGTGGAACAGAAGATTCACTATCCGGATTTACCAAATTAAAAGGTGCAGCCAACTCCGGTGTAGAGCAAGACACAGTAATCGTCAACAAATCTTTAGGCATTACTTTCACACCTATCGGTCTTCCTCCTTGCTCTGTATCACTGACCTGAGTCATATCCTGCAAGTAAGGTACTTTCTTATATGATTGACAGGAGATTAACACAATAGCGAGTAACACTCCCAAAATCAATTGCTTCAGTTTTTTCATAGTTATCAAGCTTTATAAATTCACATCGAGAATAATTAAGGTGTTATCTAAGTATATTGACCAATAAGCTGGCAATAGATAACAAGACAGAAAATCCTGTAATCCACAATGTGGTACTTGGTCCAATGTCGGCACTCTGTGCTTTGGCTTTATTGGGAGTAACATACAAGATATCATTTTGTTGTAGCTGATAATAAGGAGACAGTAATAAATCCGCATCATTCAGGTTGAGTGTGATAAACTGCTTGTGACCGTTTTTATCTTCGCGAATCAACTTTACATTATCACGAACACCATAAATAGTCAAATCTCCCGCCATAGCAAGGGCTTCGAGTACATTAATCTGCTCATTCACTACCGGATAAACACCCGGAGAAGCCACTTCTCCTAAAACTGACACTTTAAAACCGGACATACGGACTACTACTGTAGGTCTTTCTTTAACGTATGCTTTCAGTCTCTCCGTGATCAGGTTTTCAGCTTCACGACTAGTCAACCCATTCAATGATAGTTTCCCTAGAACCGGATAGTTGATATTTCCCTGATTATCCAACAGAAAAACATTGCCTTGCGCATTGAAAGGTTGTGACACTGCCGGATCTGAAGTGGAAACAAGGATAGATACTTCATCACCGGGAATCAATCGTGCGTCCTGAACAGGTGCAATCTGTGCATTCGCCTGTTTCAAGACCTCTGCATCCTGTAAATAGGGAACTTGTTTATAAGATTGGCACGCCGAAAAGAAAAAAGAAAAGAGGATAAGTGCAAAAGCACCGGACAAATTCTTTTTCATGTAAATAGCGGATAAATGATATGAGTACTAATTTTTCTCACTGGCAGTTTCCACATACCCTATAGGCATATCTACGCAGGCGCAACCTAACAGGTTCAGTCGAACGGCAATCTTAGTCTTACCATCCACATTGACCAGTTCACCGACCAATCCGGTCAGAGGTCCCTTGATGACACGTACTTTTTCACCACGTGCCAAAGGAGAGCTGTTCATACAAACAGCTTCTTCTGAATAATCAAGCATGAAACGGAAACGAGCCATCTGCTCATCGGGAATCACTGCCGGTGTGCTCTCACCTCGCATCACCATATAGCGACTAACTGTAGAAAAACTGAGAACCTCCATACGTTCCTTCGGATCGGCATGGACAAACACCATCATTGGAAGAAGAACTGCTTCTACTTTTTTACGCCGATCACTCCACTGATGAATTTCCTGTTGGACAGGAACAAAATTTTCAATCCCCATTTTGTCCAAACGCTCGGCAACTTTCTTCTCGTGATGCATACGAACCAAAGCTACATACCAGCGTTTAGAGTGTGCTACGCCTTCCCCTGTCCCATTGCTAGGCCCAGCATTTACTGATTTTCGGTTTGTTAAAATCATGTTTTTTTACCCCATATGCATCCGTTACTTCTTAGGTAACGGATAACATACATTGGGTACATACTCTATGATGAAAATGAGAAGAATGCAAGCGTAAGGAGGAATAATCACGAATTTGCTTGATATTCAATAAGAAAAATTTGGATTTAGACAACAAAGATATAGAGCATGAAAATAAAACCATTTTCATGTTCAAGGGCTTTTCCTATGCTAAAAATTACATAAAACGAAAAAAAATATAAGATTGCTTGTTTACTATCTATGTTTTTGGCTATCTTTGCAACAAATTTTAAATCCGTTACCTAAGAAGTAACTACCACTATTCACTATTGATTTATAACACTTTGCAACTTTTTACTTGCCTGAATGGCTATTTTTGATGTAAGATAAATTTCCTTTATTTACCTCTGTCTGTTCCTTAAGTCCGAAGCCTTTCAAATAAGTTTGTGTCGTTTTTATAGATTTATGCCCTAACGCCTCACTGATCATTTCGATAGATACGCCCCTATATTTGGCAATAGTAGCCCAAGAATGGCGTAATGCGTATGAAGTGACAGGTGATTTTAAATGTAGGACTCTTGCCAGTTCTTTCAAATCATTATTAAATTTCCGGAGGGCGGACTGGTATTCCCGATAAGCCCTTTCATCTTTCCGGCTCTTATCCCCGCGAAGAATATCAAACAGGTAGTCGGGACAATTCGGCTGGGGCTCACGCGTATTCCAGAGTCGGTTCATCTTCTCCATCGCACTATCAAGTACTTCCACACACATAATAGTTTTGGTCTTGACACGTTTGTAACGCAGTACATTATTTTCAAGAGCCGACTTTTCCAAATGAGCCAGATCGACGAACGGCATTCCACAGAGCTGAAACATCAGGGAAGCAATGTCCTGTGTACGGCGCAAACGTTCCGATTGGGGATCTTCATACAGAAGTCTATATAACTCGAAGAGAGGTAACGCCTTCTTTTGCCGGACATCGATCCCTGTATAAGCTTCATGAAACAGAGCAAACACATAGGGTGTATTGCCGGCTTTCACGCCACGATTATAGATACTACGAATCATACGCATATACGTAGAAACGGTATTGGGCTTTAAGCCACGCTCACAAAGGTGCTCCTCGTAAAGCCGCAAACACTCACGAGTAATTTGTCTGAACGACACATTACACGTACCACAAAACTTACTGAACGAAAAAATAGCACTCTGATAAACATGAGCCGTAGAATAACGTCCTTCCTCACGCAAACGGCCGATGTAATCATTCGCACATCGGCTAAATCCTTTTTTGTTTTTCATTTACATTACTAATTAATTTATGTATTACATTTATATAATAAAAAGTCACCCGGCTTTGCCCATTATCATAACAGAACAAAGTCGGATGACTAAATTATGGCGATTAAGTATTAATTATACGTACGTTTCCAACAGTTTCACATTACCTCCTACGGGAGTAATAGTGACATCCTGCGTCGTAGCAGGTAGCAAGATTGATTCTCCCGCATTGACTGTCAGTTCATTGCCTTCATTATCTTTCATTACGCATGATCCCTCCATACAGATAAAGATCACGAATGAGTCGAGTTCCGAATAATCGCAACTGATTTCTTCAGTCATGTCATACAACGAAGTAGTGAAGTAAGGACAAGCCACCAATTCCACCGGTTCATCCTTCAAAGGTTCATACTTCGTGCGATAATCATCCAATACCTCATAGTTGATGGCTTCACGGGCTAAATCAGTGTGAAGCTCACGGGTTTTACCATTCGCATCTTTACGGTTGAAGTCATAGATACGGTAAGTGATGTCGGAAGTCTGCTGAATCTCGGCGATGAATGAACCTGCCCCGATACTGTGCACACGCCCGGCAGGAAGAAAGAACACATCACCCGGATGAATCTCGTATTCCTGCAATACGTCAGTGATCGTATTGTTCAATACACGTTCTTTATATTCTTTCGGAGTAATCTGTTCGGAAAATCCCGAACGCAACTTTGCTCCTTTGTCGGCATCTACCACATACCACATTTCTGTCTTACCCATTGAATTATGGCGTTTCTTCGCCAGTTCGTCTGTCGGGTGTACCTGGATAGACAAATCCTGTTTAGCGTCGATAAACTTGATGAGCAACGGAAATTTGTTTCCGAAACGAGCATAGTTCGCTTCTCCCACCAATTCCTCGCGATACCTTCTTACCATATCAGCCAAGGTTAAACCTTTGTCCGGGCCATTCGCCACAACGGACTCATTGTCTTCAACGCCGGAAATCTCCCAGCTTTCTCCTACTCCCTTCAAGTCAGCGTTCAGATGCTTGAACGGAATAATTTTGTCGCCCCCCCAAAGCGTCTGCTTCAGAATGGGTTCGAATTTTAATGGATACATTTTTGTTTTTCTTGTTATAAACTTAGATTAAATTCGCTCGGATTGTTTCAATCCGGGAACAAACATACGAAAAATAGTTCAAATTTTAGACTATATTTAATAGGAATATTTGTGAGTAAGAAAGAATTTCCTTTTATTTGCAGGAAATTTTAATAATACCAGACATGAATAACACATTCCCAACAGAAGGGAATCTATCAGGGCTCAGCCGGAAAGATTTCCAAAAGGAGATAAACAATAAAGAAACTGATTTATTTATCCTCAAAAACAAGAAGGGAATGGAAGTAGCTGTAACAAATTACGGATGCGCCATTCTTTCTATTATGGTACCGGATAAAAACGGTAAGTATGCCAATGTGATTCTCGGACACGACAGTATCGACCATGTAATCAACAGTCCCGAACCTTTCCTGAGTACGACTATCGGACGTTACGGCAACCGCATTGCCAAAGGAAAATTCACCTTGTTCGGCGAAGAACATGAACTCACCATCAACAACGGGCCGAACTCCCTGCATGGAGGACCTACCGGTTTCCACGCCCGCGTATGGGACGCTGTTCAGATTGATGAAGGTACAGTGCAATTCAATTATGTTTCCGCCGACGGCGAAGAGGGGTTCCCCGGTAATCTGGAAGTAGAAATGACTTACCGCCTGGATGACGAGGTGAATGCTCTGAATATTGAATATCGCGCTACAACGGACAAAGCTACAGTAGTCAATCTGACCAATCACGGTTTCTTCAATCTTGCCGGCATAGCCGCTCCCACTCCTACTGTCAACGACCATATCGTTACTATCAACGCTGATTTCTATACACCTATTGACGAAGTTTCCATCCCTACCGGAGAAATAGCCAAAGTAGAAGGTACACCGATGGATTTCCGTACTCCGCACACCGTAGGCGAACGTATCGATGATAAGTTCCAGCAATTGGTATTCGGCGCAGGATATGACCATTGCTACGTATTGAACAAGACAGAGAGCGGTTCGCTTGAGTTGGCCGCGACCTGCAAGGATCCGAAAAGCGGACGTCTCATGGAAGTATATACAACGGAAGCCGGTGTACAGCTCTATACCGGAAACTGGCTTAACGGCTTCGAAGGTGCACACGGTGCTACCTTCCCTGCAAGAAGCGCTATCTGCTTTGAAGCTCAATGTTTCCCGGATACTCCGAACAAGCCTCATTTTCCATCGGCTACCTTGCTACCGGGCGATGAGTATCAACAAATCACTATTTACAAATTTTCCGTAGAAGAATAATAATTAAAAATAACTAACCTAATTTATAAACTAACATTTTTTTTGAACCATGACACAAGAAAAAAAGAACGGTAAAATCATTGCAATCATTACGATGATTTTCCTTTTCGGTATGATTTCATTTGTTACTAACCTCGCTGCCCCTATGGGTATCGTGCTAAAAAACCAGTTCGACGTATCAAACGCATTAGGTATGCTGGGAAACTTCGGAAACTTCATTGCTTATGCAGTAATGGGTATTCCAAGCGGTATACTGCTGCAACGTGTGGGATATAAGAAAACAGCACTTATCGCAGTGGCTATCGGTTTCATAGGCGTAGGCATTCAATTCTTATCCGGTCATTCAAGCCCGGAAATGGCTTTTGCCGTTTATCTGATCGGCGCATTCGTTGCAGGTTTCTCCATGTGTCTGCTTAACACGGTTGTAAACCCGATGTTGAACAAACTTGGAGGTGAAGGCAACAAAGGAAATCAGCTTATTCAGGTCGGTGGATCTTTCAACTCTGTAATGGCTACCATTACTCCGATGTTTGTAGGTATCCTTATCGCCGGTTCTATCGAAAAAGCGACTATCTCTCAGATATTCCCTGTGATGTATACCGCAATGGCTGTATTTGCTTTTGCATTCTTTGTTCTTCTGTTCGTACATATACCGGAACCCAATGCCGCTACTTCAACAGAACCTATTGGAAAATTGATGAAAGGCGCTTTGAAATTCCGCCATTTCATCTTAGGAGCTATTGCAATCTTTGTATATGTAGGTATTGAAGTGGGTGTGCCGGGTACTTTGAATTTGTTCTTGACAGATTCTGTAGAGAAAGGTGGAGCAGGTATAGCGTCTACAATCTCAGGATTCGTAGTAGGAACTTATTGGTTCTTAATGTTGGTCGGACGTCTGGCCGGTGCTTCACTAGGTGCCAAAGTCTCCAGTAAAGCTATGCTTACATTTACTTCCGGCTTAGGCTTGATCTTGGTAATCCTTGCTATCTTCTCATCTACTGAGACATTAGTGAATCTTCCTGTACTTCAACAAAGCGAAACGGGCGGTTTGTCTTTCGGATTTGCCGAAGTGCCTATTAACGCCATGTATCTAGTTTTAGTCGGACTGTGTACTTCCATTATGTGGGGTGGTATCTTTAACCTTGCAGTAGAAGGACTGGGCAAATATCTTGCTGCCGCTTCCGGCTTATTCATGGTATTGGTTTGCGGTGGCGGTATCCTTCCTGTCATTCAGGGTATAGTAGCCGATATCGCAGGTTTCATGCCTAGCTACTGGGTTATTATCGCTGCTCTTGCTTATCTGCTGTTCTACGGTCTGGTAGGTTGCAAGAATGTAAACAAAGATATTCCTGTGGAATAATAATATACTAATTTATTCATCTTTAAAATATCAATATCATGGATACAGAATATGTAAGAAGTCGCTTTATCAAACACTTTGACGGAACTACAGGTTTTTTATATGCTTCTCCGGGCCGTATCAACCTGATCGGTGAGCATACCGACTACAATGGCGGATTCGTTTTTCCGGGTGCAGTAGACAAAGGTATGATTGCAGAAATCAAACCGAACGGTACTGACAAAGTAAGAGCGTACTCTATCGACTTGAAAGATTATGTAGAATTCGGCTTGAACGAGGAAGATGCTCCCCGTGCAAGTTGGGCAAGATATATTTTCGGTGTTTGCCGTGAAATGATCAAACGTGGCGTTGACGTGAAAGGATTCAATACGGCTTTCGCAGGTGATGTGCCTCTAGGTGCAGGTATGTCTTCTTCTGCCGCTTTGGAAAGTACATACGCTTTCGCATTGAACGAATTGTTCGGTGACAACAAGATAGATAAGTTTGAATTGGCTAAGGTAGGTCAGGCTACAGAGCATAATTATTGTGGCGTGAACTGCGGTATCATGGACCAATTCGCTTCCGTATTCGGTAAAGCCGGCAGCTTGATCCGTCTGGATTGCCGTTCATTGGAATATCAGTATTTCCCGTTCCATCCGGAAGGTTACCGTCTGGTGTTGATGGATTCAGTTGTCAAGCACGAATTGGCTTCTTCCGCTTACAACAAGCGCCGCCAAAGTTGTGAAGCTGCCGTTGCCGCTATCCAGAAGAAACATCCGCACGTAGAATTCCTGCGTGACTGTACGATGGAGATGTTGGAAGAGGCTAAAGCTGAAATCAGTGCCGAAGACTATATGCGTGCAGAATACGTAATCGAGGAAATCCAACGTGTATTGGACGTTTGCGATGCTTTGGAAAAAGATGATTACGAAACTGTAGGTAAGAAGATGTACGAAACTCATCACGGCATGAGCAAGCTGTACGAAGTAAGCTGCGAAGAACTCGACTTCCTGAACGACTGCGCTAAAGAATATGGCGTAACCGGTTCACGCGTTATGGGTGGCGGTTTCGGTGGTTGTACAATCAACCTTGTCAAGAACGAATTGTATGACAACTTCGTTGAAAAGACCAAAGCTGCGTTCAAAGCTAAATTCGGCAGAAGCCCGAAAGTGTATGATGTAGTAATCGGTGACGGTTCTCGCAGATTGGAATAAAAGACCATCCGGTTGTATCAGATAATTAAGTAGGGCGGCTTTCCGTAATGGAAAGTCGCCCTTTTATATACCAAAAAATCTAGAGAATAAAATACTTTTCAACCATATTCTTGAGCCGATCCGGTAATATATTTGCTATTCCAATCGATTCAATAAGTGAAAACTCTTCCTTGTTTTTACCTATAACAAACTTCCGTTCCTGACCGTCTATTTCGGCAAGCAAGTGAAAATTCCCCTTGTATGCTTGCTCCATACGGATATTCTTTACAAAATGTCCGTTTATCATAATTTCGCATGTTGTATGAGTTACTTCTTCAAACTCTCCCCAGGATTTCAAATGACCAGCAATAGTAGTTTCAACACGCCCTATCCATTGCTCTGCGACATAATATTTAGTAGCAACCGTACGGAATTGTTTTAAGGCATTAACTATATCACGTATAATTGCATCAGGCCTACGTATTCCATTGTCTTTAGCAAACTGTATAACATCATCGCGTGTAATATTCCGAAGTTTTGCCCTAATATACATACAATGATCTTCATTGGGCAAGAATCCTCCACTGTCAAATATATAAGTTATATCGTATGCAGGAGACAAACGCCAGGTACCATCCTCACTCATGACAAATGAAAAATTCTTATTGTGGTCATCTGTATTGTTTGCCAAAATATTAAAGACCATCCTACGGAATACCTCATAACAGTCAGCTTCAGGCAAATGGAGTTTCCGACATACCGTGATTAATTGTTCGTAACTATCTGCATCAGGATTGATAGCGGCCAAAGTTTGGGTATGAACTTTCTTTCCGTCCTTACGGTCAAACCGTTTTGTCATAAAATGATTATTTTCACCTACCTGATATAGCTCTGAAAACATCATATTGATTCCTGCCATAGTAGCCAATTCATAATAAGCCATTTCCAGTTCTGCCGAACAATATTGTGAATTACCAAATTTGACCAGGAAGTAATCAAAGTCCTCCAATCCGGAAATCTGCCCGCTACGCACCTCTCCATTCTTTCTGTTAATGGCAATAATGGCTTTAGGTTGACGACCACCGGCAGAAGTACCGACCGTGAGCAAAGATTGCATTGTAATCGACTCTTCGGGTAGGATCCTAGCATTTTCCCTTTCCATAAATATGCGTTCTGCTAAATTGGCCAGTGACTTGATATCTATTTTTTCAACCTTGCGTTCTCTTGAAACCTCAGGCAAAAACTCCAAGGCTCCCATTCCACGTTTTCCTATAAATGAAAGTTTGTCAATGGGAGTAATATCCGCATTAGACAGGTGGTTCTGTTGACGCCACAAATCAAACAATTGATTTCCCCAAGCGTCAGGCAACGAATCGGCTACAAATGCCGGTAATTTTTGATAGATTTTAGCATCTTCTCCCCATATAGGTGTAAGTCCCCTTGCTCCACCAACAGGTGCTACCAATGGAGATATATTCAGACCTTTTTTCAAGAAAGCCGGATTATACATAAAGTAAGACAACCTGCGTCTGCCATCCCAAGATAATCGACCGATTTCTTCACCCCAAAGAATCACTTTTAACGACTGTACCATAGTTCATATTATTTGGAGTGTCTGACACGTTGTGCCTTTTTATCATCCTTGCGCATCAAATAGGGAGATTCAGGCAGTTCTGGAAGAATATGATCTATTGTATTGATCTGTCCAACCACTTTTAGCAACACAATAAATGTTGATAATGAGATATTACCAGCTGTACCATTCTCAAATTTGTGGATGGTTGTAAGTCCAATGCCGGATTGCTCCGAAACATCTTTTTGAGTAAGATTGCAACGTATTCTGTATTCTCTAAATCGAGCCCCCAATAGTCTTACAAGCTCTGGAGTGGAGTATTCATATAAATCTACCATATTACATATATTTATATATCATTATAGTGATAATTATACGCATATTCATGCGTTAACCTTCACTATTATGAATGTTATAAACACAAATCTATGTGATTTACTCGAATAAAACTAATTTTTCAGGGAAAACTTTAATCACCAAATGATAATGATTGATTATCAACTTCGATTTTCTACTATTTTATGCTCGTTATTAAACCCATTTTCTTATTCTTTACCGCACCCCTTCCGTTGTCATCTGCATCCTTTTGATTGTACCGTCTTCATTGTAAAACAAGCGATCGATACAGACAGAACGGCGGAAACTGCCACCGAAAGGATTGATAGCGCCGTTGTGGTAAACCATGTACCAATCTCCTTTGAACTCGATGATAGCCTGGTGGTTGGTATTACAGTTACCGGCAAGTTCATTCAGGAGGCCTTTATATTCCCAAGGTCCGTTGATATTGCGGCTCATCGCATAACACATCTTTTCGGGAAATTCGGAAGCGTATGAGAGGTAATACCAATCCCCGCGCTTATGTATCCAGGGAGCTTCCGTATAACGGGGCAGATTAATAGGCATAATCGGACCGTCAAGCTCGATCATGTTCTTTTTCAATCGCGCATAATAACACTGCGTATTCCCCCAACATAGATATGCCTGTCCGTCATCATCAATGAAAACAGTAGGATCAATATCATCCCAAGCAATCTTGGTATATTCTGTCGTCATATCATTGGTTATCAAAGCTGAACCGCGAGCATCCTTGAAAGGTCCGACAGGCGAATCCGACACAGCCACACCGATTGACTTTCCGGGAATCGTCTTATGTTCCACCGTCACATACCAGTAAAACTTACCGTCCCGTTCAATGACCTGACTTGCCCATGCTTCCCCCTTTGCCCAACTGAAATCTTTCGCTTTCAAAGGAACGGGATGCTCCGTCCATGTCTTCAAGTCGGGAGAAGAAAAGACACACCACTCATTGATTAAATAATGCTCATTGGGAGGAGGACACTCATCGTGTCCGCCATAAATATACACTTTCCCATCATGTACCATAGCAGCGGGATCACCTACATACTTATATTTTATAATGGGGTTTCCATTCGCAACAAACGTAGTATCATTCTGCGCCGACAGCCCGGTAAAGGCTGCCAGCACAAATGATAAAACAACTAATCTAACCCCAACTAACCTTGCTTTATTAAAACGAATCATGTTATCCTTTATTTCTTCGTAAATTTATAAACAGCGAATGTGTTCGGCTCCAGCTCGGCAGTAAACACGTGGCCCTGAATAGACACGGGCGTTTCCTTCGGAGTGATGGCAAAAGGCTGTTCAAGCGTATTATCCTTGTCCAAATCAAGTGAGCGAAGCTTGATGCAACGGCCGTCAGATAATACGTCTTGTTTCTTCAAGCCTTCAAATTTCAACGAAACCGGTTGAGCCGTATCGGAAGTATTGGCTACTTTTACGATAAGCTCATTCTTATTCTTGTCGTACACCGCACTGGCGAAAAGCCCGTTCTGTCCTTCAGCTCCCGTCACATTTCTCTTGTTCATGGTAAGCGGAAGAACATTGGTCCCCTTATTATGGGCAAACAACTGTTGCACATAGTAGCTTACAGTGCGTACGGAATTCAGATTGTCGAACCAGATCATGTCCGGACGCCATTGCCATCCTTCCACATGAGCGAAAAGCGGAGCGTATGTAGCCATGTGGACAATATCGGCATTACGTTCCAAACCGGTCATAAAGGCAGCCTCGAGCAAGGCAGCGTGGAAATGATTCCATTTCTTACCTTTACCGTGACAAGCATATTCACCGGCAAAGACTTTCGGACCTTTGCGGTCGTAATTATCATAACGCGCACCTTGAGCCAAGAACCAGCTTTCAGGACGATAGAAATGCTCGTCTACCAAATCAGCTTTCAAGCGTTTCATTTCAGGCCACAGATAATCAAATTCTTTTCCTTCTGAATTAGGGCCGGAACTACCTACAATCTTCATATCCGGATAAGCCTTACGAATAGCCTTGATAAACGGTTCAAGACGTTCCGGATATTCTTTTCCCCATTGCTCGTTACCGATACCGATAAATTTCAGGTTGAAAGGAGCAGGATGTCCCATATCGGCACGCACCTTTCCCCATGTAGAGTTCACATCACCATTGGCGAACTCAATCAGATCGAGTGCATCCTGAATATAACCGTCCAGATCGCAAACGGCAACGTGCGCTTTCGGATCGTTATTCTGGTATTGACAGGAAAGACCGCAATTCAAGATAGGAAGCGGTTCGGCACCCATTTCTTCCGATAACAGGAAGTATTCATAGAATCCCAATCCGTAACTCTGATAATAATCCGGATAGAAACGATGGGTAAAAGTGTACTGCCAACGGTTCTCGTTCAAAGGCCGGTTTTCTACCGGACCCACCGATTTCTTCCAGTCATAACGGGTATTCAAATCAGTACCTTCCACAATGCAACCACCGGGAAAACGGAAGACTCCCGGATGGATATCTGCCAAAGCCTGTGCCAAGTCCTTGCGAAGTCCGTTTTCATGTCCTTTCCACGTATCGACCGGGAAAAGAGAGATATGCTCCAGGTCCACTGTTCCTTTGGAAGTAAGGAAAATACGAAGTGTCGATTTCGGCTGGGTCATACCCGGCTTCAAGATCAGCTGGTACTTCTTCCATTCTTTCGAATCGACTGTCAAGTCAGCGGTGGCAAACGCCTGATGTTCGCCCATAGACTTGGTATCCACCAATTCAATCCGCAATGTTTCTTTTCCGTTCCCCTGCGGCAGACGTGCCCAAACAGAGAAACGATACTCCTCCCCTTTTCGGACACCGATACCAAAGAAGCCTTCGTTATCCAGTCCGGTATGTTTATGGGCATGTCCCGGATTGGAAAGACGCACATAATGCGGATTCCGTTCAAAAGGACCGTCGTCCATCAAAGTTACTTTACCGTAAGTTTTCCATCCCATCAGGTTCTGCGGAAACTCAAACGAACGGTTCTTCACCAGTTCGGCGTACAAGCCACCGTCGGCCGCATAGTTGATGTCCTCAAAAAAGAGTCCGTACATGGTAGGCTGGATTTCCGCTCCCAGTTTCTTTGTCTGTATCACCATTTCATTGGTTTGCGCATGAAGTGCCATTCCGGCAGATAAGGCCACTACAGCCAATAAATTTGTGTATCTTCTCATGGTTTTCAATAAAAAATTATATAGTTATTCTATTCTTTTTCCCCAGACAGAACGTCCCCGACTATCGAGTCCGGTAAAGAGAATGGTTTCCGTCTCATTCTCCCAGTCGTGTCCTGCAAAGATAATCAGATTCTCTATCTTCTCCGTACCCAAATCAAGCATTAACAGATGGTTTTCGGTCAAAAAAGACCACTTCCCGCTTGCAAGGACAAACTTTCCCTCCACATCAACCATTTCACCGTTGCAAGTACCGTCTTTCAATAAATGGAAGCGGGAAGAAAGATTCCACTCCTCTTCTTTCAGTTCGCCTTCTCCCCATAGAATCTGTCCGGCTTCCAACTGACGCTCATACCTCGGTTCCTGTACCCGTATGATCTCCCACTCCCCTGCCAGATCGGCTTCGGTGAAGCGACGTGACGGTGTACCTGCATACCTTTCGGGAGAAACGACCGGCCAACCTTCCGGAGTAAAGAACAACTGGCGTAAATGCAGCACCATCAACTGATTCTGCGGAGAGAGGCGTCCCTGATGTGCCAGATAGTAATTTCCTTCCCCATCGGAGAAGACTCCGCAATGAGCCGTTCCCGCCCATCCGGGATGATTCTCAAAACGATAAGGTGCTGTCAGTATCGGGAAATTGTTGGTCGTATCCTTCACTGCTTTACCAAAATAATCGGTAAAAGGACCTTCGGCAGCCTCCGAACGGCTGACACGCAAATTGTATGTCGTCATCAAAGGGTCGTATGAAGTGAACAGATAATACTGCTTCAAACCGGGATGATAGATAATTTCCGGCGCTTCCAGATTATCTTTCCGATAATGGGCGCGGCGGGCTGTCAAATGCCCTAAGTCACCTTCGTTTACAGTCAATCCGGTTTCGGGATTCAGTTCGACACAATAGAGCCCTCCAAAAAAGGAACCGTAGTGCATCCACCATTTGCCGGTGGCATCGTCAACAATCACACTCGGATCAATAGCATTCATGGCAGTGGAATCATCTGTTCTGACAACACATCCGACCTGTGTCCAAGGACCTTCGGGCGAAGCGGATTCAGCCAGGCCGATATAGGATGTTTTACGTCCGAATGCAGACACACAGTAATACAGACGGTATTTGTCTTTATAAGGGATAATATAAGGTGCCCATATATTAGTGGCCCCCTGTCCGCCTGCATGAGTTTGTACCCATTCAACCGCTTCTCTGGGTATCTCAGGGAAAGCCCACCCTAGAAATTCCCAATGTACCAGATCTTTGGAACGACGCATCTGGATGTATCCCAAAGGTACTCCCTTTTCTTGAGCTTCGCGACGGTTCTCACCGAAAATAGCGTCTGTAGAATACATATAGTAATAATCGCCCAGCTTACGGCAGGACGGATCGTGCACATTGTATGTTCCCCATTGGCGGTAGTCTTCCATCTTAGCTACGGATAAATAGTTGTCATCCCAAGGATTCGCAGAAGGGGCCGGTTTAAATACAGCAGTGGTACAGCTCGCGAACAAGCTGCCTGCTAATAAAAAAACGGGCAAAAACAAGTTTTTCATAACATCAGTGTATTTGTTCATCAATCATGGTACAAAAATACGCCCCGTTACACTAATCACAGGTGGACATACGAACACGATTGGTGGACAATACTGCAATCTGCTGAAAAGAAGCCCCCTTCTGTTTTCTCGATTTGAGATTATCTTTTAACTTTGCTCCTATTAATACGTACTTATATGAAAAAACACCTATTCATATTGTTTTTTATCTATCCTGTTCTCTGGATAACAGGTCAAAACCGGACACAAGCACAGGAACGTTTTGCCGACCGATACAATATCACTTATATCACCATGAACGAAGGATTGCCTCATAACTTCATCGACGATGTGTATAAGGACAGTCGTGGTTTTCTCTGGATATCCACTGCCGGAGGAGGGCTCTCACGTTTCGACGGTTATGAGTTCGTCCATTACAACGCGAGCACTTCCCATTGTAAGCTGAAGAGTAACTTCATCCGCAAAGTGTGTGAAGACGCATTCCAACGCCTTTGGATTATCTCCGAAGGAGGTACGGATATCATTGACTTGTCTACGCTAAAGCCTGTCATTCCCCGCAATCCTCAGGGGATACTTTTTAAGATTCTGAAATCACCGGCCACCCATGTCATCACAGACAGTCAAGGATGTATCTGGCTGCATTGCGCCAACGAGCTGCACCGCATCGAGTTCAACGAAAAAGGAGAAGTGAAAATGATTTCCACACTTAGCCCCGTCGTTCCGAATGGACCCGACATTGCTTTGCAGGATATTGATGAAGACGGAAATATATGGATGGGAGTCAATGGGAAAATACACAAGATATCCTTGAACCAACAAGGAGAACTGACAATGGGCGCTATCGCCGAATGTCTTACTTTTGAAGCGGGAACGTATATTTCCGATTTCCTCATGAAGGAAAACGAGGTATGGATTTCCACCGATCGGGGATTGTTCCGTTATAACAAAAACGGAAATGTAGTGAAACAGTATCAACACGATTCAACCAATCCCTATTCCCTTTCCCAGAATTATCTGACGGATCTGGCCATCACTAACGACAAGCAACTGCTAGTGGCAACCCTTCGTGGAATCAACATTTACAATCCGATAACGGATGACTTCGAACGTATCGCCTATGATCTTCCGGGAAACGATTCCAATTCGCTAAACAGTAATTTTATCAATTGCATACTGGCGGAGGAAGACCATATATGGTTCGGCACGGAAACCGGAGGAATCAACCTATTGAATCCCCGACGGTTGTCCATACGCAGCTACCGGCATGATAAAGAGAACTTGTCAAGTCTCTCTTGCAATCCGGTAAATGCCGTTTATGAAGACAAGTATGGTACTTTATGGGTGGGAACGGTAGAAGGCGGACTGAACAGGAAGGAACCGGGCAGCGAACGTTTCACTCACTATACACGTGAACGCGGGGGATTGAGCCATAACTCCGTCAGTGCATTGACAGCCGACCGGAACAACCGTCTCTGGGTTGGAACCTGGGGAGGTGGCATCAATTGGCTTGACCTGAAAACACCACAATCTGTACAGAAGGTGATTTCCTCACAGACCAGCAACGGGCTTCCTGTCGACTTTATTGGCGCACTAGCCTACGATTCGATTAATAACGGAGTATGGATAGGCGCCAACCAAGGTCTTTATTTTTATGACATAGCGAAGGAAGAACTTGTTTCTCCTCTAGCCGGGCAGGCTGCCGCAAATGTACACGGCTGCATCGGTTCCATCATCGACAGGGATGGCAAGTTGTGGATAGGCTGTCTGGAAGGAGTTTATATTGTCGACCTTCACTCCCGGTCGGCAGAAGGAGAATTCCAATACAGACATTTGAATTATAAACTGGACGACCCGGACTCCCGTCTGATAGAGAAAATCACTTGTTTTTATGAAGCAAAGGACGGCACTTTGTGGCTGGGAAGTAACGGGTTCGGCATTTATAAACGGATCATCGACCCAAAAGGGAAAGAAAAATTCGTCTCCTATAATACGACACACGGACTGCCCAATAACAGTGTGCGGGGAATATTGGAAGACAATAACGGAAATATATGGATAGGAACCAACTATGGTTTATCCTGCTATCATCCGGTAGAAAACCGTTTTATCAATTACACGAAATATGACGGTTTGATCGACACCCAGTTTTATTGGAATGCTTCCTGCCGTTCATCACACGACTTGCTATATTTCGGCAGCGTAGGCGGGTTGGTTGCCATTGAGAACAATCGTCCATCCATGCCCGTAACTCCCGTCAAAGTACGCTTTACCCGTCTGAGAATAGGTAATGAGGAGATACTGCCCGGAAATGAATATTTACCGCAGGACATTGCTACTACTACGGAGTTAAAGCTACATGAGAAAGAAAAATCCTTTTCTCTGGAGTTCTCCGCACTTAACTTTGAATCGGGCAATGCGGCGGTTTACAGTTACCGGCTGGTGGGATTCGACGATAAATGGGTACAGGTGCCCGGCAACCGACGCTTCGCCAGCTACACCAATCTGCCTCCGGGAAAGTATACGTTGCAGGTAAAGTACACACCCGACGGAGAAAGTGAGGGAGCAAACATCACGGAGCTGAAAATAACAATTGTTCCTTACTTCTATAAGAGTGTCTGGTTTATCCTGTCAGTCATCGTCCTTATCATCATAGGAACATGGCAATTCTATCAATGGAGAATCCGTACATTGAAACGTCAGAAAGAGTATCTGCATCGCACTGTGGAAGAACGTACCCACGAGTTGGAACAACAAAAGCAGCTTCTGGAAAATCAGACAGAAGAACTTTCACGGCAGAACCGGATGCTGACACAGCAGAATGAGAAAATCACCAGGCAGAAAGCGCAGCTTGTCCGTATGTCGCGCAAGGTGCAGGAGCTGACACTGGATAAGATTTCTTTCTTTACCAATATCACTCACGAGTTCCGTACTCCGATCACATTGATTATCGGACCGATCGAGCGTGCATTGAAGTTGAGTTATAATCCGCAGGTAATCGAGCAGTTGAATTTTGTGGAACGCAACTCCAAATATTTATTATCCCTGGTCAATCAGCTTATGGACTTTCGGAAAGTGGAATCCGGAAAACTGGAGATTGTAAAGACACGGGGAAATTTCCTTAAATTCATAGATTCACTGGTCACTCCTTTCGAGGTATTCGCAGGAGAACGGAATATAGTGTTGAGACGTTACTACCGAATGGAAACACCGGAGATTCTGTATGACGAAGAGGCGATGCACAAAGTGATAACGAACCTGTTGAGCAATGCCATCAAGTTTACACCGAACGGAGGGACGGTATCACTTTATATTTCTGCGCTCACTGCGGCAGACGGACAGAAGAAAATATATATCTGCGTAAAGGATACGGGGGCGGGTATACCGGAGGAGGATCTTAACCGAATTTTCAATCGGTTCTACCAATCACAGAACCAAGTAAAATATCCGGTATACGGTCAGGCAGGTACAGGTATCGGACTTTATCTCTGCAAACGGATCGTACAGATGCACGGCGGAGAGATAAAGGCTCTCAATAACCGTCATGCCGGTTGTTCGTTCCGCATTCTTCTCCCCTTGCAGCAGGAAAGCGAACCGGATGGCAAGACAATCATTATCGATCATAACGATGCGGAAACGGTTCCTGTACAATCTTCCGACACTCCCAAAGAGAAAGAGGCTCTGACGATTCTGATTGTGGAGGATAATCCGGATATGAGGGGCTATATACGTTCCATCCTCCGCGAACAATATCATGTACTGGAAGCCGCGAACGGAGAAGAGGCTTTGCATATTCTCAGCAGCAATCCAGTAGATTTCATTATCAGTGATCTGATGATGCCTGTCATGGACGGTATCGAGCTTTCGCGACGGGTAAAGGAGACATTTGCCATTTCGCATATACCTTTCCTCATGCTGACGGCCAAAACTTCACAGGAGGCAAGACTGGAAAGTTATCGTATGGGCGTGGACGAGTATCTGCTGAAACCTTTTGACGAAACGTTGTTGCTTACACGCATTCAGAACATTCTGGAAAATCGGAAACGGTATCAGCGTAAGTTTACGCTGGATATGGATGTGGATGTGCTGAATATGGAAGAGGAGTCCGGCGATAAGAAATTCCTGAACCAGGTTATGGAGGTTATCAAAGAGAACTATAAAAACTCATATTTTGAGGTCAGCGATTTCTGCGAAGCGGTAGGCGTAAGCAAAAGTCTGATGAATAAAAAGTTGCAGAGCCTCATCGGCCAGTCTGCCGGACAGTTCATACGGAATTATCGTCTGAACATAGCAAGGGAGCTGATTCTGAAAAACAGAGAAACCAAGAATATGAATATTGCGGAAGTTGCCTACGAGGTAGGATTCAATGATCCGAAGTACTTCACACGGTGCTTCACGAAACAGTTCAATGTGACGCCGAGCGGGTTGATGAATCATGAAGAATAAAAAAATAAGATGAAAGTGTGCCAAAACGCGGATTAACGCAAATTATTATTCATTATGACACACCTTCATTCTATTTTCTCCAATCTTACTTTCTGAGCTTACTTAAGCTTCTTCATCCAGTTTGTTTTCCAATTGCCGCTTGAATCTTTGTAATAACCGGCACCTACAACAGTCGCTATACGGGGAGTTGCTTCCCAATCGACTTCACGCTGCAAATAAATCCGAATATTACCATCATTCAATGACAATACTTGTTGTGATGCATCATATGCCCATGACATATTTTTCCAAAAACCTGTACTTGTGGTCAATTTATGATTCGCACCTAACGTTAAAGTCAGAGAAGTGAATTGCTGACCGTTATGATTTCCATCTAACTGCATAAATTCCCAATCACCGATCAATTCTTCTTCTGATATCGTTAAGTCTTGAGGAACATTTCCATAACGTTCCGGCATGACGACAGGCCAATCATTCATCGCATCATTTTTCTCTCCCATTGTCCAACGGATACTGCGAACGTGTCCCATCATCACAGCGTTGGAAGAATTTATACCGGGAATGTCTTTGGGCAAACGTCCTTGAGAAGAATAAAACCAATTATCCTGTCCATCATCAAAAATAGCGCAGTGAGAAATACCTACCCAACCATAACTATTATCAAATTTGTATGGATGGGTCACTACCGGATAAGCCTCCTTACCATTTGTCACTTCTGTCCCCGTGATATCCTTATAAGGACCATCAGGATTCTCGGAGCGGACAACGCGCGTATTATATTCCACATCCAAAGCACCATAAGCCAAAAACAGATAGTAATAGTCCCCTCTCTTGACAATCTCCGGTCCTTCAGAACCCTGCCAACGGTTGTTCGGCGCTCTCGAAGCTATACGCTTGCCATAGTTGTTTACCGTATATTGTCCGGACAACGCCCAAGGTGCAGGGGGATTCGCTCCTTCCAAAGCATCTACCTTGCCTGTTTCCGGATTTACCTTTACTGCTGCGATACCGCTATGCCATGAACCGTAAATCAGCCAATGGGTTCCGGCTGTATCAACAATGTAAGTGGGGTCGATAGCATTAAAATAAAAATAAGCATTCTGATAGTCGCCATTATTACCCCAATAATCATCCATCGCCTTATCTGAGGAGGAGCAAACCACCATTCCCTTATCTTCCCAGACATTAGAAGCCGGATCACGAGTTTCCATCAGCCCGATAAAAGCACGTTCGCCCCATGAACCATCTTTGTTAGCTTCTACGCTAGGACGACCGTTGGCTATAAAATTATCTATCACAATACTGTAATACATCCGGTAAACTCCATTTCCCATATTTCTGACCACAGGCGCCCAGAAACCATACTGCGGTTGCGTGACAGGATCAAGCCCCATCTGCTCCCGATAGGCATTCAGCTTCTCCAAAACCCAAGAAGGAGCAGCATTCATTGTAGCGCCCATATATTCCCAATTGACAAGGTCTTTAGAACGGCGGGCATGGAAGTGACCATGAGCAGCGTGCGCATTTCCGTAAGAAGCGTCAGTCTGATACATATAATAATATCCGTCACCGGCTTTCATAACCGTAGGGTCATGAACATTTGCCAGATTCCAACGGGAACGTTGTGTCCAAGATGAAATATTCGTATAGTCGTCATCATAATCGGGAGCAACGTAATCCGCCAGCTTATCCGCAGCAGTAGAACCTTGTGTCGTAAAAGAAGCCTCTTCCGAATAAACAGGTTCCCCACTATATGCCGTAGCAAACGCACGTACATAATAAGTAGTTTGTTCTTCCAGCCCTGTCAGTTCGGATTCTAATGCAGTGCTCTCCCCCTGCACTTCCAACAAATTATCCCGGAGGTCGGGAGTAGGAACCGTACTATAACAGAACCCTTTCTTCAGAATGGAAGTAGAAGAGCCCTCAATTTCCACTTTCAACTTCGCCGAATAATAGGTGACATCGGGAACCGTAACATTGCCTACGGTAATGCCATCTGTATTGCCTCCCAAGGCTTTATCATCATCGCTGCACGCCCCACATGAGAACATACAAACGAAACTTAAAATATTCAATATATTTTTCATAATGAATTCACATTTTTATTCGTTTTCAATTATTAGATGAGCCTTCTACAGACCATCCCGGATTCTGTCCCAATGCCGGTGCCATCTTCACATCTGCATCGGGTATCGGGAAGTAATAGTTTTTCGGGACATTGAATACACGTGTCTCAATCTGACCGCCATTCTGTGCCGCACGGGCAGGGCCATAAGTATATACAGGCTCCGGTAAAGTGCCGCTCACTTCTACCCCATACAAGTTGAGCAGCTGCTCATAGCGGGGTTTATTCAATTCATTTTCGGCAGTCACTCCGTCATAAGCCCTCCAACGACGCAAGTCGAACATACGATGATCTTCAAAACTCAGTTCGATACGACGTTCATTACGGATTCTCTTACGCAATTCCGTTTGGTCGTAACCGTCATAATCGGGCATACCGACACGTTGTCTGATTTCATTTACATATCCTTCCGCCTTAGCCAATTCGTTCATCTCACAATAAGCTTCGGCTGCATTCAGCAGTATTTCCGAATAACGGAAGATAGTCCACGAATGAGGATAATTAATCGGATTCTGGCAAGATATATTATTCACAAACTTTTTGACATAATATCCGGTACAAGTTCCTCCTAGAGACGCAGCATAATCCGCTCCGCCCACTGTACGTACATCTACCTGCCGACTCTCGTTGTCATTTTCATTTCCCCAAACAGAGCCTTGATGGAATACAATCTGATCCAGACGCGGGTCACGGTTAGCATACGGATTATCTTCATCATATTTGGAACCACCTTCATCGATCCGTTTACCATTTGCCATTTCAAAACAATCTACAAAATTCTGCGTAGGATTGGTACGCCCCGTTCCTGAAAAACTTCCCGTGAACCCAACGGGCAGAAAGACCTGCTCGATACGGTTTGTCCACCAAAGAGATCGGGAAAGAATGATTTCATTATTGTTGACCGGATTGGCTACGGAACCGGCATAATATGCATTATCAGCCGCATCAGAGGCATATAAAGCATAAGGAATGGACTGTTGGGTATTTCTAGTCATAAAATCCACTGCCGCATCGGCAGCTTCTTTCCACCAAGCCGTTTTTCCTTCCGGGTTATTCAGTTTGGAAGCTTTGTACAACAATGCTCTCGATTTCAGCGCATAGGCAGTGGCACCGTTGACACGCCCCCAATTCACCGATTCGTCACTGTAACGGAAGGGGAGTTCATCTTTTACCAGATCACACTGATCCGCCACCCACTGCAACACATCGGCTGCCGGTTTGCGGGGTTGGTTCATCACCCCATAATCATCTTTATCGAATATTATCGGTTCTCCGTTCTCATCTTCCGCCACTATCAACATATCACCAAACCAGCATACCAAATCGAAATGAAAAATGGCACGAAGCAGAATAGCCTCATTACAGTAGCGGTCGTACAAATGATTGTCGTCACCATCCAAATCACTGTTGCCTACAACCTCAGCTTTCAGATTCTTCAGAAATGTGTTGCACTTACGGATACCGGCGAAGTTTACGTTCCACTGCCCCAACAACGGATGGTCTTTGGCAGTGTAGGAGTCGGTAGCTATTTTAGTATAATAGTGTAATCCCCAATAGGACGTCGCATTGTCCGTCATACAATCTCTGGACGCATCAAGGAACTGTGCATCCGTGAACGGAGCCAGTCCGTCGGGCAGACTGGCATAAATGTTACTCAGAAACTGACGGCTCAATGTTTCGTTATTAAACACTTTGTCCACAGTCAGGGTAGCGTCATATTCTTTATCGAGGAAGTCACTACAAGCCGTTCCCGAAAGCAACAACATCCCCGTCATGATGTGTGATATATATTTTCTAATTTTCATACGATACACGTTTTAAAATCCAACATTAATACCAAAGGTGAACGATTTAGTCTTCGGATAAGCCCAAATATAGTTGGTAGGGTTCTCCGGATCGAAACCGTCCGGCAGATGACTCCAGCTACACAGATTATAGCCGCTGAAGTAAATACGGCATTTGGTCAGATTCGCCTTTGATATCCACTGTTTTGGCAGAGAATAACCAACCTCAACATTGCGCAAAGACAGAAAATCTCCATTGACTACCCAGATATCCGACTCATTGTACGGATAGTTACGGTCAATGTTGCTGAACGAATTGGACAGACGAGGATATTTTGCATTAATATTTCTCGGATCTGTCGGATCATCGGTATAATATCCCCATGTGGAAGTTACAGCATGAGTAGAAGTTCCTCCCCAGCCAAATCCGTTATCCATATTCTCACGACATCCGATCGTACGGTTCAGATATGCCGTAAAGACAGCACGCGCATCAAATCCCTTCCATTCGAAACCTACATTCAAAGTCGGAATCAATTCCGGAATCTTAGTATACCCCATCGGCATTTTATCATAAGTATCAATGATGCGGTCACCGTTCACATCCTTGAACACAGCATTACCCAATTTGTACACGCCGGCGGAATGATACGGATACTTCTCGGGATGATCAATGGCGTCCTGATGGGAAGTCGGAATCAAACTCGGATCACTTGCCCACTGTTCCCATTGCAACAACTGGCTTTGGTTGATGCGATTTCCGGTTTTTCGTTGATAACCATAATCCACCGCCGTTTCATCCATATCGGTAATCTTATTCGTGTTCCAAGTCAACATACCTTGAATATGGTAAGTTAAATCACCTATCTTATTCGTATGTCCCAAAGTAATCTCCACACCTTTCGTTTCCGCTTTTCCATAGGAATCCTGCGGAACGGCAACACCAAACATACCGGTCGGAGTAGTAGAACGGGTAATGAGAATATTGGAACGCCATTCTTTGAACACATCAATCTGCCCATACAACTTCTTATTCCAAAGATCAAAATCAACTCCGAAGTTTACCATATCAGATATTTCCCATTTGATATTCCTGTTACCTACCAATGATTCATAAACACCTTCATCGTATGCTTGTCCCGTTCCGAAGCTATAGCCACCTCCTTGTGCATAAGCACCTTGATAAGGATAGCGTACGGCAGGCACTCCTCCGTCACTGGTAGTATAGATATTCGACATACCCGCCCGACCGTAAGAAAGACGGAACTTCAATAACTTCACCGCATCATTCTTGAACCAAGGCTCTTCCGATAGAATCCATCCGGCAGAACCACCCGGGAACAGTCCATAACGGTCGCCTGGAGCAAAATTATCACACCCCATATAGGAGAGATTTCCGGACAAGATGTAACGGTTATCATAAACGTATGTGGCTTGTGCATTATATGACAAATAACGGTTGGAAGAGTACTGACCACGTACTACATTCTGATAAGTACGGATAAACGCTTTAGCATCCAGCCAATGTTTCCGATTGAACACATTCTGATAAGAGAGACCTCCGTTAAGATTTATGTTGTAGTAATAATCACGTGGAGATGTCGTGGGATTAGGTAGAGATACGGATGTACGCATACGTTTGTACGAGTAATCATCTACACTGTTTACTTCATCACGGAAGTTGTAATAGAACCCGTCCACATCGGCACGCTGTACTTGTTGGAACGTCTCGTACGAGTCGAAACTAAAAGTAAGGTTGGCTTTCAGCCCTTCCACCAATGCACCTAAATCACCGTTGGCGGTAATCGTTGTATAAAGGTTACGACGACGGTTTTTCTCAATTCCGCGTCCGGCAATCTGGGCAGCTCCGTTTTTCGCGTCGCTATCTGTCGGGAAAAAGAAACTTCCGTTCGGTGTGTACACCGGATAGATAGGCAGGTTCTCACCGCCTCCCCAAGTAAACAAAGCATACGTATCAATACCCGGCTGACTGATATTATCAATACGGCCACCCAAATCCATGGAAACATTCAGAAACTTAGTCACGTCAATATCGATATTGGAACGCAGATTATAGCGGTTCAACACGTGCTGTGTGCTATAACCGTCATTATAATTTGTCCATTCGGTATCGTACATGCCTTCCTGACGAAGATAGGAAAAGGATACATAATACCGCGCACGGGCGTTTCCTCCGCTTACTTGCAGGTTGGTCCGATATTGGGGAGCAACATCCCTCAACATTGTATCATACCAGTTAGTATTGAAGTATTTGTACTGCTCCATACCCGTCAGCTTTTCTCCATTGGACACACGACGGTACATCTCGATATCATGTGCAGAGAATTCAGGTGCCAATCCGTCCAGATAGTTAGCCTGATTTTTCGTCATGGCATAATTATAGGAATTCTGACTTTCCGGAAGTCCCGAAAGAGTCTGAAAACCTATCTCTTGGGTAAAATCGATCTTTGTACGTCCGGCTTCCCCACGCTTCGTTGTCACGATGATAGCCCCATTCGCTCCTTTCATGCCGTAAATAGCTGCGGCCGCCGCATCTTTCAATACCGTGATCGACTCAATGGGATAAGCATCCAGAAAAGACAAGTCGCGCTCTACATTATCGACAATGACCAAGGGTTTCTCCGCTATCTGACCGTCATTGGCCAGGTTATTGTTCATAGTACGAAGACCGCGAATATAAAACAATGTTTCACTCCATCCCGGCTCTGAGTTCTTTTCATACGTTTCAACTCCGGTGAGTGTAGAAGTAAACGCATTCTGCAAAACTGTGACCGGATGTTTCTGAAGTTCCTCGCCTGTGACGGTAGAAACAGCTTCGGTCATAAACTTCACCGGTTTGCGACCAAAAGGCACAGGAGCCGTATGCGCATAAACATCCAGGTCATCTTTCAGCACCATCATAAAGTTACCATCAAAAGCAGCGATGGCAGTAGCTGGCAAATAGCCCACACAAGAGGCATAGATTTCATCAGCCGGAGCGACCTTCTTCAGACTGAAATATCCGTCTTTATCAGTCAGTGCGACACGGCTGCCTTCAAGCACATTGACAACAGCCCCCACAATCGGATTACCTTCCACATCGACTACCCTACCCTTCAATACGGATTCCTGTGCCCAAGCAAAGGCGGACAGAGAGCCTAACAGGGTAATGACCAACATTCTATGCAACCCTGTACGTATCTTTTTATAGTTTACTATTCTATACATATTCGTTATGTCTTTTATTGATTACCAACCCGGATTATTCTCAATGCCTGTTTTCCAGACCTCTGCTTCCGGTATCGGATAGAGATACATCTTTTCTTCAAACACACGGTTACCGACAACCTTACGCGTATATTTCAGTTGACCTCTTTCCTGAGTGACCTCTACACCGTAAATATCCCGCGCCAACGCTTTTTCCGCTACATTCCAACGACGCAAATCCCAAGCACGATGATCCTCAAAAGCCAACTCCACTGTACGTTCCTTCCGGATAAAATGAAGTGCAGCTTCCTGCTCCTTCAAATCAGCACGTTCTGTCAATTTCAGACTTAATCCCACCCGGTCACGCAAAGGCTGGATAGCCTGCAAGGCTTCGGGAACCTTACCTGACTCACACAATGCTTCCGCATAGTTCAACAGAATCTCCGCATACCGGAAGATAATCCAATTTCTATATTCAACACCGGCATGATTGTTCGTCAAGATATTCTCCGGCATATATTTGCGGACATAGTATCCTGTCGGAGTAGCATTCGCATTTCCTGTCGGATTGTCCCGATGACCTTTGATAACATCAATAATGCCACTTCCCCAAGTACAGCCATGATAAAGGATGGACGCATTCAGACGCGGGTCACGGCTGCTACAAGGATTATTGTCATTGTAACGGCTTCCTGCAGCAATGCCGCTAGGTTTTAATGTTGCCTTATCATAAACCGGAGCACCGGTCTCGTCATATTCCGTAAAAGGAGACGAACCATCCAGCATATCGTACATATCAATCAGATTTTGAGACGGGCACAGTCCTCCGTTTCCTCCCTCTCCCACCGGAGTATCATTTGCAATAGCAGCCCAACCGGCAACCGCATCATTTCTCCAGAAGATTATTTCGGGGTTCTTTCCCTGATCCGTCGCAGTAGTCAGGATAGCATTCTGATAATTCAATTTCGGTATATCCGCATCTCCTGTACCACGATACAAAGAGTATTTATTGTCTTTCTGACCATCACTACCGAACTTGTCGATAAAGAGTTTGGCAAGGTCGGCCGCATTTTGCCAAGTTACATCGGTCTGACCGGCAAAACGCTTGCTTGCCATATACAACTCAATACGGCTCGCCAACGCCAATGCGGCAGGTTGAGTGATACGTCCACCTAGATTGGCAAGGTCTTTTCTTACCTCATCCAATGAAAGCAGATCGGGCATACAGCCGCCGGGAGTTCCATTCGTAACTTCCACACCACCAATCAACTCTTTCAATATGAAATCCTGAACAAACTCTTTCACAGTGGGACGCTCCTTATAATCTGTAATCAAATCACCATCGGGATCGAGTACTTCCGTGATAACGGGAATCGCTCCGTATCTCAGGAATAACTCCCAATGGAAATAGGCACGGAAAAAACGGGCTTCCGCTTTATAGACGCGTAAATCTCTCTCATAATTCTCCTGAGTATCATCTGATGACTTAGGAACCTGATCGATGCGTGCCAACAGCATATTGCATTTGCGGATACCCCGATAATAAGTCTCCCACGTATCCGTCAATTCGTTGGAAGCTCCGGAGGTATAGTAATTTCCGATATTGAAGCTGACACGCGTTCCTCCATAAGAATAGCTGGTATGCGCCAAATCGGTAGCCGCATCCATCCACGAACTGTTGATACGACACGCACCGTGACGGAGAAAATTGTATGTATCAAAATGAAACTGCTCGGTATTGGTCCATGAGCTGAACACTTCATCTTCCGACAACTCGTTGCTGGGTTGTTTATCCAAAAATCCGCCGAACATATCCTCGCAGGAAGTCAAAGAAGCTCCCGTTATGGCAGTAGCCAGAAATGTATATAAGATTGTTTTCTTTATTTTCATAAGGCAAGGGAATTAAAATTGAATATTAACGCCGAAATTCACCGTCTTCATGATCGGATAACGGTTAGATCCGTTGCTTTCCGGGTCTGTCAGACCATCAAGATGATCCCAAGTTATCAGATTATTCGCATTTACGAATACCCTACATTCCGACATAAATGCTTTCTTCACCCAGTCCTGCGGCAAAGTATAGCTCAGTTCTATATTCTTCAAACGGAGAAAAGCACCGTTTTTCAGAAAGAAAGAGTTTTGTCTCTGGTTGTGATTGCCGTTCGCATCATAGTGCAGCAACGGATAAGTGGCATTTGTCATATTCCATTCTTCGGACATTGCCGGATTCCAGCGTCCGATGTGATGCTCTTTCACTTTACCGCCACCGACAAAGGCATACATTGCTTCAGCGTCATAGAAACGTGACACATGATCCACTCCCTGAAACATTACACTGAAACCGATACCTTTCCATTGTGCTCCCAATGTCAGCGCATAGGTATTTTCCGGAATATCGCTATAACCGATAAACGTCTCATCACGGTCGTCAATAAAACCGTCGTTATTCATATCACGATATTTCAAGTCACCCACTTTGACTGCCCCATAAGTAGACTGAGGAAAGTCCGGATTGGCAAGATCGGCAGAAGTGACAAATCCGTCGCAGATCAGACCAAAGTATTGATTGATGGCATGACCTTCACGTTTACGGTAATCCGTCTTCAACGCCGGTTCGTCCATACCGATAATCTCATTGCGGGCATGTGAAAAAGTGAAACCTACATTATAATAAAAGTCCTTTCCAATGCGATTGTTGTGCTTCAACTCCAACTCGAAACCGGAGTTTTTGGTTTCACCGAGATTCCCGGCAGCCATATTCACGCCTACCCATTGAGGACGCGACTGGTAAGTGGTCAGGATATTCGAACGGCTCTCATAAAAATAGTCGATATTACCGGACAACAGATTATTCCATAAACTGAATTCCAATCCCGCGTTGTACTTCTTGGCACGCTCCCAAGTTACATCATAGTTAGGATACTGGCTCTCGTAAATACCTGTTTCCCAACGGCTGCCACCAAACATATATGCATTTGCCAACTGTGTCCATACAGGCTCGTACAGAAATCGCTGTTGTACGCCGTTCACCATGTAGACATCATTTCCCACTTCACCGTAAGAACCGCGAAGTTTAAGGTTATTCAACCATTTAGAAGTTCCTTGCATGAATTTCTCGTTGGAAATACGCCATCCCAAAGAGAAAGAAGGAAAGAAACCGAAACGTTTTCCTTCACGGAAGTTCTCAGAGCCGTTGTAACCGAAGTTTACTTCTGCAAGATAACGGTCATCGTATCCGTAAGTGGCACGTCCCACCAATCCTTGATAACGTTTTGCCAGTTCTGCCTGATAACGATAGTCATTCTGATTGTAAAGAGCCATTGCTGTTACATCGTGTTTGCCGAACTTCCGGGCATAGTTCAACTGTACCTCCATATAGAGTTTATAAGTTGTAGTCTGATCATTTCCGGCATATCCCAATTCCGTATCATCGTTGAATTTCGTATAACCTGCCAACGAATTATAATTGTCCTTATCCGCCAATTCATAAGTAGCGAATGTAGAAGTAAATTTACGGTTATAGTAAGCATCGTAGTCAAATGACGCCATTCCTCTGACCTTCAATCCTTGTGTCAGCCAACTCATATCATAGTCAACGATGAAATTCGTTTCGTTGATTGTATTTGTGGCACGCGTAAAACCCGCTTCTGCCAAACGACCGACTATATTATTCTGATTTTGTGAATTACCGCCATACAATGTCCGGGCATTTTCTCCTTCTCCAATTGCATAAGTAACCGGGAACAACCATCCCGGAGTATGATTCATCTGATAGAAAACTTCACTGTAACTACCATCTATACGCTCATCGGAATTCGGTGTACGACGTTCTTCAAAACGTGTTCCGAAATTGACAGACAAAGTCAAGCCATCCGTTACCAGAAAATCCAGATTTCCACGAAAAGCGTATCTACGATAACTGGAGTTGGAACTGTTTCCATATTCGTCAGTACTGAAGTTCTTAAACAAACCTTGCTGATTGTAATATTCGGCAGATGCAAAATAACGAATACGCTTCGTTCCTCCTTGGATATTTACATTGTAGCGTTGTGCCGGAGCGGAACTGCGAAGTACTGTATCATACCAGTCCACATTCGGATAAAGCATGGCGTCAAGTCCTGTTAGCTGTCCGTCCCTCGATTTCCGGTACATATTCAGGTCATAAGCCGAATATTGTGAAGCCATTCCATCATTAGCCAGCGCTTCTTCCAAAAGTACAACAGAATCATAAGAATCCAGATAAGTATCTTTGCGCGTAGGGCTCTGAATTTGCCAATTGGCTGTCAGGCTTACTTTAGGCTTTTGCTCCTTACCGCGTTTGGTTGTAATCAGCATAACACCGTTGGCACCACGTACACCATATACAGCGGTAGCAGAAGCGTCTTTCAATACAGAGATAGACTCAATATCATCCGGTGATATCTGAGAGAATGAACGTTCTACGCCATCCACCAGAATCAACGGCTGATTGTCTCCTGCAAATGAAGCCCGACCACGAATATAGATATCTGCATCGTCAGCTCCCGGTGCACCGGAAGTCTGTGAAGTTATCACACCGGAGATCTTACCTGCCAATGCCTGAGAAACATTAGCTGCCGGTGATTTCAACAGTTCCTTTGAAGAGACTTGTGAGATAGCTCCCACCACACTCTCTTTTTTCTGCGCTCCATAACCTACCACGACTACCTCATCCAATACTTCCGTATCTTCTTTCAGTGTAATCGAAATCATCGTCTTTCCTTTTACCGGAATATCCTGAGTCTGAAAACCGATATAACTGACGTGTAGAATCGCATCGGGCGATACCTCCAACACAAAATTACCATCAAAATCGGTCACTGTACCATTTGTCGTTCCTTTTTCCAGAACACTGGCACCAATCACCGTCTCCCCCAAGGGATCTTTTACAACACCTTTCACTTGTTTCTTCTGAGCATATGCTCCCAAAGAAAAGGAAATAAGGCAAAAGGTCAATAATAGCCGGAAAACAATGCTCCCGGATATTTTTGAATTCACTTTATTCTTTCTATTCATATATTAGACTTTTAGTTATTATTGCCTTTGACATAAGAAGCCTCTGTATCAATCTCCAAATAAGCACGTTCAACGCTCAAATACGTTCCTATAATACCGCTGTCCGGGAGGTTTGAAAGTTCACATACATACCAATATTTTGCACCACCGACAGTGGTTACATCCGCTCTCACGGATGCAGTATTCCCTTGACGGTTCATCCTAATCTCGACTGTCGCTCCCTTCATATCCTCCGTAAATGTCCCCCAATTATAGTTACAATCCCGTACAGGGCGATGTTCATCATCATTAATGCCATTCAACCATCCATAATTGTCGGCACGGATTAACGCATATTCTATATATTCACTTTCCCCGGTTACCTTACCATTAGAAACAAGTAACATCCAATTATGCCAATTCAGCTCACCACTTGTATAGTTAGTAAATTTATAATAGAATTCCCCATTACCATCCAATGTCCTTACTTCAGAAACATCTCCTAGAAAAGCAGTCGAACAATCTACTGTTCCTACCGTTTCCAAATCACTAGGTTCAGGAATATCTTCCCCATTTGTAGCTTCCGATGTGATATCAGTCAGATAAGCACTGTCCAATGTCAAGAAAGTACCAATCGTATTCGTTACATCTGTAATTACACCAGTAAGTGTGCCTTTATAATAATAAGAGATTCCACTTTCCGTCGTAATATCAGCATTCAACTTAATATCCTTATTATCACGAGTAATAGTCAGAACAACTTTTGCACCATTCAATACCCAAGTATAATCCGGAAGATTGGTCTCGAAACCAAATGGCTGATCATTTCCACCTACCCATCCAAAATTATCTGCACGAATCACTACATATTCTTTATAATTAGGATCTCCGAAAGCCGTACCATTACTTATCGCCACTGCCCAGTTTTCCCAAACATTCAAACATCTATTATGATTTGTAAATGTATACTTGAAAGAGGCATTCGTTCCTGTTGCAGAAATCACTGGGGAGAACGCTTGCCACCACCCCGTAGTAAAGTCACTTGCTCCCAACTGTGTGCTCGGTTCTGTGAACGACATGGCAACAGGACTATTTCTCATTACCAGATAAGAATTATCGACTGTCAAGCATGAACTGATTACATCTACATCAGCAGGCAGTGTATACATCCAATAGTAAGAGTATTTTTTATTATCCTTTGTCGTTATAGCAGCATAGAAACTAATCTTGCCTGCACGACGTTTAACAGTCATCTTCACATTCGCTTCATTCATATCTGAGACAAATGTATTCCAATCGTAATTACATGAAGGAGCACAATCCATCTCCAGTAATGTATGCTCAGCATCATACAGTCCATTCAACCATCCCCAGTTATCAGCACGAATAATCGCATGTTCTACATACCCCTCCTGTCCTCTTGTCTTTCCGTTGGTAAACACCAGATACCAGTTCTTTTCATTACCCGGTCCTTGCGTATAATTAGTAAACTCATAAACAACTTCCGTATAGTCTTCTAATATAATAGGCTCCGTAAACATTGTATTAAATGCTGTCGAGTAATCGGAAAATCCCAACTGTCCGTTTTGTATCTCTAACGGAGTTACAGAAGTTTCCTTATTCTCCACCTCCAGGTATGCATTATCAACAGAAAGGAATACACCAACCGTACCCTCACCAGCAATAGTAGGATGATACCAAGAATAAGTATACTTCTTATCTTGCTGTGAAATAATCACCGCATTCATCGTAATAGAAGTCCCATATCTTGTCACTGTCAAATCCACAACCGCTCCATTCATTTCACTTCTGAACTTCTCCCAACTACCGAACTGACCATATACATCAGAAAGAGGATAGCCACTGTCAGGAATTGTGTTTTCTGAATTCCCGGACAACCATCCATAGGCATCCGCACGAACCAAAGCATATTCCAGATATCCTTCTTCCCCAATAGCCTTTCCATTGGAAATAAGCAACATCCAATTCTGATGATTGGCAACACCTTTGGTATAATTCTTAAATTGATAATGATATATTGCATCCCCTTCGGCAGAAAGCACCTCTGAGAAAGCTCCCAAGAACCCTGTAGAAAAGTCAGTTGCCCCAATAGTAGTAGTTCCGATTCCAGGACGTTTGATTTCATTCTTTCCGACCAGATCTTTATAAATCTTCAAATCCTCCATCCAAAATTCACCCGGAGGAGTCTCCAATCCATAACCAATATATAAACGAGTAGCTACAGAGGTCAAGTGGTCCACTAACTGATTGTAAATCTCAGTTTGTAATGAGGACGTTCCCCACTCTTCGCCATCCAGATAAACAGTATAGCCGTCTTTACCTATATTTATAGCAACATAATGCCATATATCCGGAGTTAATTCTGAAAAACCTTCACTCAATGCAGCTCCATTATAAATCAGTCCGGCATTTGAAGTAATCACCAATTTACTTTTCTCTGTATCATCCATAAAAGCCAAAAGAGACTTTCCATCAGTCCTAGTTGCTATTGTTTCTTCACTTTCTTCATCAGTGTTACGCACCTGAACATCTTCTCCTGCCAATTTTATCCACATCGTAGCAGACGCCCCCGATTCAAGACGTTTATTGGTCAATGGATTTTCTCCATAGATATATCCATCATTCAAATAGAGTACCTTACTACCAATTTCTTGGTCTTTTATAATCTCCGGATTCTGTCCGTTCTCATATGTACCAACCTGAAATCCTTCGAGACTTTCGAAAGAATAGGAACCTACCTTTGTCAAAACAGGTATTTGCTGATCTCCCGCTGGAGCATCCTGCTCATTCCAATCCTGACATGAACACATACATAAAGTTAAAATTACTGTTGCCATTGCAGACAACCATCTTTTAGTCCTCATAATACAGATTTTTGTTATTAAACAGATTTTTCTTTGCCGCACTCACTGTCTTTCAGCTTCGCAGCACTTACTTTGCAATGCCAAAATTAGATATTCCGACATTTATCGAAGTGGACAAAAAAGGATAATAGGTAGACAAACGGACTTTTCCCCCATTTTTTCCATCATATCATAAAAAACGCCCTTATTTCTCATGCAAAGATAACACATAGACCGATACACATTCGCAACCGAATATTTTTCCTTCATTAGAAAAATAAGTTTTTTATATCCGCCCTTTTATATATAATAATAAGGTATAACAATAAGTGCATTTTTTACGTTTTATGTTGTATAACATACAGCAGTGTATCGCATACACCGAAACAAAGTGTTACTTTTACACCCGAATTAAGACAATCAACTCATTTACATAAAAAATATAACCATGAAAAAACATTTTCTACTAGCAGGATTTGCCGCACTTATGCTCTTTGCGTGCAATAACAAGCCGGTTTCCGAGCTGACTCTATCAGGTCTTGATCCGGCAAAATTTCAAACAGAAGTAAATAATGCCCAAACCAATCTTTATACTTTAAAGAATAAAGCAGGCATGGAAGTGTGCATTACTAATTTCGGAGGTCGTATCGTGTCTATCATGGTACCGGACAAAAACGGAAAGATACAGGATGTAGTTTTAGGCTTCGATAGTATTGCCGACTATATCAATGTCCCCAGCGACTTCGGTGCTTCCATCGGACGTTATGCCAATCGTATCAATCAAGGACGTTTTGTTCTTGACGGTGATACCATCCAGCTACCACAAAACAATTTCGGGCACTGTCTGCACGGAGGTCCCAAAGGATGGCAATATCAAGTATATGAGGCAAATCTTATTGATCCGATGACATTGGAACTCACCCGTATCTCACTCGACGGTGATGAAAATTTTCCAGGTAATGTAACTGCCAAAGTCACTTACAAACTGACTGAAGACAACGCTATCGATATTAAATATAGCGCAACTACCGACAAAAAGACGATCATCAACATGACCAACCACTCTTATTTCAACCTGGCCGGCAATCCGTCGAAAGCCTCAACCGACAATATTCTGTATGTGAATGCAGACTACTATACTCCGGTAGACAGCACTTTCATGACAACAGGTGAAATTGCCCCGGTAAAAGATACTCCGATGGACTTCACGACTCCGAAAACAGTAGGGCAAGACATCAGTAACTATGATTTCGTCCAGTTGAAAAACGGAAACGGTTATGACCACAATTGGGTACTGAACACTAAGGGAGACATTTCGCAGGTAGCTGCCAAACTGACTTCACCGGAAAGCGGTATCACTCTGGAAGTATATACCAACGAACCGGGTATCCAAGTTTATACAGGTAACTTCCTCGACGGTACTGTAACCGGAAAGAAAGGTATCGTTTACAATCAACGTGCTTCCGTATGTCTGGAAACACAACATTATCCGGACAGTCCCAACAAAGCTGATTGGCCTTCAGTAGTTCTGGAACCGGGACAAACCTATAATAGCGAATGTATTTTCAAATTCTCAGTAGAGAAATAATATTAACTTATAAATCATATTTATTGTGGAAGCATTAGATTGGGTGGTAATCGGCGTTTTCTTTTTGGCGCTGATCGGTATTATTGTTTGGGTAGTCAGACAAAAACAAAATGACTCGGCAGATTATTTCTTAGGCGGACGTGACGCAACTTGGCTCGCAATCGGAGCCTCTATCTTCGCATCAAACATCGGTTCGGAACACTTGATAGGACTGGCAGGCGCCGGAGCCTCCAGTGGTATGGCGATGGCTCATTGGGAAATTCAAGGATGGATGATTCTGATTTTGGGATGGGTGTTCGTTCCATTCTATACACGAAGCATGGTATACACAATGCCGGAATTCCTGGAGCGACGTTATAACCCACAGTCACGTACGATCTTATCCGTTATTTCTTTAGTAAGTTATGTATTGACAAAAGTAGCTGTAACAGTCTATGCCGGTGGTTTGGTATTCCAACAGGTATTCGGTATCAAAGAACTTTGGGGAATCGACTTCTTCTGGATTGCTGCAATCGGATTGGTAGTTCTGACAGCACTTTATACCATCTTCGGGGGTATGAAATCCGTATTGTATACTTCTGTACTCCAGACTCCTATCCTTCTGCTTGGTTCGTTGATCATCCTCGTGCTTGGTTTTAAAGAACTGGGTGGATGGGACGAAATGATGAAAGTTTGCGGTGCGGTAACAGTAAATGATTACGGAGATACAATGACTAATCTGATCCGTAGTAATGATGATCCGAACTTCCCTTGGCTGGGTGCTTTGATCGGTTCCGCCATCATCGGATTCTGGTATTGGTGTACTGACCAGTTTATCGTACAGCGTGTACTTTCCGGAAAGAATGAGAAGGAAGCACGCCGCGGTACCATCTTTGGCGCTTATCTGAAACTGTTGCCTGTCTTCCTGTTTCTTATTCCGGGTATGATCGCATTTGCTTTGCATCAGAAATATATCGGTGCCGGTGGTGAAGGATTCCTTCCGTTGCTGGCTAACGGAACAGCAAATGCCGATGCCGCTTTCCCCACTTTGGTCGCTAAATTGTTGCCGGCCGGTGTGAAAGGTCTGGTTGTGTGCGGTATCCTTGCAGCTTTGATGAGTTCTTTAGCTTCTTTGTTCAATTCATCCGCCATGTTGTTTACTATTGACTTCTACAAACGTTTCAGACCGGAAACTCCGGAAAAGAAACTGGTAGGTATCGGTCAGGTTGCAACAGTTGTAATTGTAATCTTAGGTATCCTTTGGATTCCTATCATGCGTAGTGTAGGTGACGTTCTTTATACTTATTTGCAGGATGTTCAGTCTGTATTGGCTCCGGGTATCGCAGCCGCTTTCTTATTGGGTATCTGCTGGAAGCGTACTTCCGCTCAAGGTGGTATGTGGGGATTGATAGCCGGTATGGTTATCGGCTTAACTCGTCTGGGTGCTAAAGTATATTATAGCAATGCCGGAGAAGTGGCAGACTCTACATTCAAATATCTGTTCTATGATATGAACTGGCTGTTCTTCTGCGGATGGATGTTCCTATTCTGCATCATTATTGTAATCGCAGTCAGCCTGGCTACAAAAGCTCCGACAGCGGAAAAGATTCAGGGCTTGGTATTCGGTACGGCTACAAAAGAACAGAAAGCGGCTACACGTGTAAGCTGGAATCATTGGGATATTATCCACACGGTAATTATCCTGGCTATTACCGCAGCTTTCTACTGGTATTTCTGGTAACAATTAATTAACTAATATAAAAAAAACGATGAACAATTATTATAGCTCGAATCCTAGTTTTCATGTAGGCATTGACTGTATCATTTTTGGATTTAACGATGGTGAATTAAGTCTGCTACTGCTGAAAAGAAATTTTGAACCAGCAATGGGCGAATGGTCTTTGATGGGAGGATTCGTGCAAGAAAACGAAAGTGTGGACGATGCGGCCAAACGTGTACTAGCGGAACTTACCGGATTGGAAAACGTGTATATGGAACAAGTGGGAACTTTCGGAGCGGTCGACCGTGATCCGGGAGAACGGGTAATCTCCGTTGCATACTATGCGTTGGTCAACGTCAATGAATATGACCGGAAACTGGTTCGGAAACATAACGCTTACTGGGTAAACATCAATGAACTTCCCCCACTGATTTTCGATCATCCTGCAATGGTGACAAAAGCAAGGGAGTTGATGAGACAAAAAGCTTCTACCGAACCTATCGGTTTCAACTTATTGCCTAAACTTTTCACACTATCCAAATTGCAGAGTTTATATGAAGCCATTTATGGTGAAACGATGGATAAGCGCAACTTCCGCAAGCGTGTTGCCGGAATGGATTATGTGGAAAAGACCGATAAGATAGATAAGCTATGTTCCAAACGAGGGGCAGCCTTATATAAGTTTAATAGCAAGATTTATCGTAAAGATCCGAAATTCAAATTATAATCAATATGCTGGAAGAACTGAAAGAAAAAGTATTTCATGCCAATCTCGAATTGGTAAAGCATGGATTAGTCATCTTTACTTGGGGGAACGTTTCTGCCATCGACCGTGAAAGCGGGTTGGTAGTAATCAAACCCAGTGGTGTAAGTTACGATGAAATGAAAGCAGAAGATATGGTAGTAGTGGATCTGGATGGCAAGGTCGTTGAAGGACGGCTGAAGCCATCTTCAGATACTCCGACTCACGTAGTACTCTACAAAGCATTCCCGGAAATCGGCGGAGTGGTACATACCCACTCTACCTATGCGACCGCTTGGGCGCAAGCCGGATGCGACATTCCGAACATCGGAACTACTCATGCCGATTATTTCCATGACGCTATCCCCTGCACGGCAGATATGACCGAAGCAGAAGTGAAAGGTGCCTACGAACTGGAAACCGGGAACGTGATCGTGAAGCGTTTTGAAGGTTTGAATCCTGTACATACGCCGGGCGTGCTGGTAAAGAATCACGGTCCTTTCTCCTGGGGAAAAGACGCACACGATGCAGTACACAACGCCGTAGTAATGGAACAGGTAGCAAAAATGGCAAGTATCGCATACGCCGTTAATCCCAATTTAACAATGAATCCTCTGCTGATTGAAAAACATTTCAGTCGCAAGCATGGTCCGAATGCTTATTACGGACAATAATCAATTAAAAACTAGAAATTAAAAATTAAAGCAAAACATTATGAACGCATTTGATCAATATGAAGTATGGTTTGTAACAGGAGCACAGCTTCTGTACGGAGGTGACGCAGTAATCGCAGTAGACACACACTCTAATGAAATGGTTAACGGGTTGAACAACTCCGGTAAACTCCCTGTAAAAGTGGTATACAAAGGAACTGCCAACTCTTCCAAAGAAGTGGAAGCTGTTTTCAAAGCTGCCAACAACGACGAGAAATGTGTCGGTGTTATCACTTGGATGCATACTTTCTCTCCTGCAAAAATGTGGATTCACGGTTTGCAACAGTTGAAGAAACCGTTGTTGCACCTGCATACTCAGTTCAACAAGGAAATTCCTTGGGATACAATGGATATGGACTTCATGAACCTGAATCAGTCGGCTCATGGGGACCGTGAATTCGGACACATCTGTACCCGTATGCGTATCCGTCGCAAAGTGGTAGTAGGTTATTGGAAAGACGAAGACACACTGCATAAGATTGCCGTATGGATGCGTGTTTGTGCAGGTTGGGCAGATTCTCAAGATATGCTGATCATTCGTTTTGGCGACCAGATGAACAATGTAGCCGTAACTGACGGTGACAAGGTGGAAGCGGAACAACGTATGGGTTATCATGTAGACTATTGTCCGGTAAGCGAACTGATGGAATATCACAAAGATATCAAAGACGCTGACGTAGACGCATTAGTAGCTACTTATTTCAAAGAATACGACCACGATGCTTCTTTGGAAGACAAATCAACCGAAGCTTATCAGAAGGTATGGAACGCCGCAAAAGCAGAATTGGCTCTTCGCGCTATCCTGAAAGCGAAAGGCGCAAAAGGATTCACAACCAATTTTGACGACTTGGGCGACTTGGAGCACAACGGTTTCGACCAGATTCCGGGACTTGCTTCTCAACGTCTGATGGCGGAAGGTTATGGTTTCGGTGCCGAAGGCGACTGGAAATCCGCTGCTCTCTACCGCACTGTATGGGTAATGAATCAAGGGCTTCCGAAAGGCTGTTCTTTCCTCGAAGATTACACATTGAACTTCAACGGTGCACAAAGCTCTATCTTACAATCACATATGTTGGAAGTTTGTCCGCTTATCGCAGCCAACAAACCTCGTCTGGAAGTACACTTCCTCGGTATAGGTATTCGTAAGAGCCAGACAGCTCGTCTTGTCTTTACTTCTAAAGTCGGTACAGGTTGTACTGCAACTGTAGTAGACTTAGGCAACCGTTTCCGTCTGATTGTAAATGATGTGGAATGTATCGAACCGAAACCGCTGCCGAAATTACCGGTTGCTTCTGCTCTTTGGATTCCAATGCCTAACTTTGAAGTAGGTGCCGGTGCATGGATTCTGGCAGGTGGTACTCACCATTCTTGCTTCTCTTATGATCTGACCGCTGAATACTGGGAAGATTATGCAGAAATCGCAGGTATCGAAATGGTACATATCAATAAAGATACGACTATCAGCTGCTTCAAGAAAGAGTTGCGCATGAATGAAGTATATTATATGTTGAATAAAGCACTTTGCTAAACACTATCCAACATGAAATCAGATGCAAAATCAACAATCGAAACAGGCAAAGCCATTCTTGGAATCGAACTCGGTTCTACACGGATAAAAGCCGTTTTGATTGATCAGGAAAACAAGCCGATTGCTCAAGGAAACCATACTTGGGAGAACCAGCTAGTTGACGGGCTTTGGACATACAGCATCGAAGCCATCTGGTCCGGTCTGCAAGATTGCTATGCCGATCTCCGCTCCAACGTGAAGAACTTATACGGCATAGAGATCGAGAACCTGGCAGCTATCGGTGTCAGTGCCATGATGCACGGTTATATGCCCTTCAATGCAAAAGAAGAAATCCTCGTACCTTTCCGTACCTGGAGAAATACGAATACCGGTCGCGCGGCAGCAGCTTTATCAGACCTGTTTGTCTACAACATTCCGTTGAGATGGAGTATTTCTCACTTGTACCAGGCAATTCTGGACAACGAAGCACATGTCAAAGACATTGACTTCCTGACTACTCTTGCAGGTTATGTGCATTGGCAGTTGACAGGCGAGAAAGTATTGGGCATAGGCGATGCATCCGGAATGCTCCCCATAGACCCGACCACCCACAACTATTCAGCCGAAATGGTGGCGAAGTTCGATAAGCTGATTGCTCCGAATCAGTACAGTTGGACACTGCAAGATATCCTGCCCAAAGTACTGTCGGCAGGTGAAAGTGCAGGTGTCCTTACACCTGAAGGAAGCAAGAGACTCGATGCATCCGGTCATTTGAAGGCAGGAATACCGGTATGTCCGCCGGAAGGAGACGCGGGTACCGGTATGGTTGCAACCAATGCTGTGAAACAACGTACAGGAAACGTATCGGCAGGAACATCCTCTTTCTCCATGATTGTATTGGAGAAAGAGTTGTCAAAGCCATACGAGATGATCGATATGGTCACCACTCCGGACGGAAGCCTGGTAGCTATGGTACATTGCAACAATTGCACATCCGATCTCAACGCATGGGTTAACTTGTTCAAAGAATACCAGGAGCTTCTGGGTATACCTGTAGACATGAACGAAATTTATAGCAAGCTCTATAACATCGCTCTCACAGGTGATACCGATTGCGGAGGTCTACTCTCCTACAATTATATCTCAGGTGAGCCCGTCACAGGACTTGCAGAAGGAAGACCCTTGTTTGTACGTTCTGCCAATGACAAGTTCAATCTGGCAAACTTCATGAGAAGCCATTTATACGCTTCCGTCGGAGTACTCAAGATTGGCAACGATATCCTGTTCAATGAAGAGAAAATCAAAGTGGACAGGATCACAGGTCACGGTGGATTATTCAAAACAAAGGGAGTAGGTCAAAGAATACTCGCAGCTGCCATCAACTCGCCTATTTCTGTAATGGAAACAGCCGGTGAAGGAGGTGCTTGGGGTATTGCCCTGCTCGGTTCTTACCTCGTGAACAATGAGAAAAAACAATCGCTTGCTGATTTTCTGGATGAGAAAGTATTTGTCGGAGACGCCGGTATCGAGGTATCGCCTACCGCTGAAGACGTAGCCGGTTTTAATACATACATCGAGAACTACAAGGCAGGATTGCCCATCGAAGAAGCAGCAGTGAAATTCAAATAGCCCTCATCATGGAGGGCTCTCCGCTTCTTTCTTAATCACCTACGTATTAACATAAATTATCCCCATTCCCTCTCCTTTCCGGAGAGGGACAAGGGGAAACTATTATCATGAAAACCACGTCGTTCATACTTGCACTTCTCCTATCCGCCTCACTGTCTAAAGCACAGAACGTTCCACAGGTGTCATACTTCCCCTTACAAGACGTCAAACTATTGGATAGCCCGTTCTTACAAGCCCAACAAACTGATTTGCATTACATACTCGCCCTTAATCCCGATCGCTTGCTGGCTCCTTTCTTACGCGAAGCGGGACTCACTCCGAAAGCTCCGAGTTATACCAATTGGGAAAACACCGGACTGGACGGACACATCGGCGGACATTATTTATCCGCACTCTCCATGATGTATGCCGCTACCGGAGATACCGCAGTTTACAACCGGCTTAACTATATGCTTGACGAGCTATACCGTGCCCAACAAGCTGTCGGAACAGGTTTTATCGGAGGAACTCCGGGCAGTCTCCAACTTTGGAAAGAAATTAAAGCAGGTAATATCCGTGCCGGAGGTTTCGACCTCAATGGCAAATGGGTGCCTCTCTACAATATACACAAGACATACGCCGGATTGCGGGACGCCTACCTCTATACAGGCAGCGACCGGGCACGCCGGATGTTGATTGCTTTTACAGATTGGATGATCGACATTACTTCCGGTCTGAGCGATCAGCAAATACAGGATATGCTCCGTAGCGAACATGGCGGACTAAACGAGACTTTCGCTGACGTAGCTGCAATTACGGGAGATAAAAAGTACCTGGAACTGGCACGTCGGTTCTCCCATAAGATTATCCTTGATCCGCTTATCAAAGATGAAGACCGACTGACAGGCATGCACGCCAATACCCAAATACCGAAAGTGATCGGTTACAAACGAATCGCCGAACTTTCACAGGACGACAAAAATTGGAATCACGCCGAAGAATGGGATCATGCAGCCCGTTTCTTCTGGAATACGGTTGTCAACAATCGCTCTGTCTGTATCGGAGGGAATAGTGTACGCGAGCATTTCCATCCGGCCGATAATTTTACCTCCATGATAAACGATGTGCAAGGGCCGGAGACCTGCAATACCTACAATATGCTCCGCCTTACTAAAATGCTTTATCAGAACTCTCACAATCCCTGCAATATAAATGAACCCGACCCCAACTACATCAACTATTACGAACGTGCGCTTTACAACCATATCCTAGCGTCTCAAGGGCCGGATAAAGGCGGATTTGTATACTTCACCCCTATGCGACCGGGACATTACCGCGTTTATTCACAACCGGAAACATCTATGTGGTGTTGTGTCGGCTCTGGTCTGGAGAACCATACCAAATACGGTGAATTCATTTATGCGCATCAGAAAGATACGCTTTATGTCAATCTTTTCATCCCCTCACAACTGAACTGGAAAGAACAAGGCGTCATCTTGACACAGGAAACCCGCTTTCCCGATGACAATAAGGTTACTTTGCGAATAGATAAAGCTTCTAAGAAACAACGTACTTTAATGATACGCATTCCGGAATGGGCTAACCAATCTTCCAACTATTCAATTAGCATTAATGGGAAGAAAGAAACGTTTCCCACGAAAAAAGGAAATCAATATCTTCCTCTTTCCCGTAAATGGAAAAAAGGAGACGTCATAACCTTCAACCTGCCGATGAAAGTTACTATTGAACAAATCCCCGACAAGAAAGATTATTATGCTTTCTTATACGGTCCTATCGTTCTTGCAGCTTCCACAGGCACAGAACATCTCGATGGTCTGTATGCCGATGACAGTCGCGGCGGCCATATCGCACATGGCAAACAAATTCCTTTGCAGGAAGTCCCGATGTTGATAGGAGATCCCAATTCAATATGCAAAGATCTTCACAAAGAAAAGGGGAACCGGATCGCTTTCCGTTACAATGGAGATGTCTATCCGGCACAAGGCAAAGCATTGGAACTCGTTCCTTTCTTCCGCCTGCATAATTCCCGTTATGCCATTTACTTCCGGCAGACAAGTGAAGAGCGCTTCAAAGCCATTCAGGAAGAAATGGCAACAGCCGAACGAAAAACGACCGAATTAGCCAATCAAACTATTGATCTTATCTTTCCCGGTGAACAGCAACCGGAGTCTGACCATGCTATCCAATATGAGCAGGCAGAAACCGGAACGGATAAAGACAGACACTTCCGCCGTGCCAAAGGTTGGTTCGGCTATCAACTGAAAGTAAAAGAGGAAGCAAGCCGTCTCCTGATTACGATACGGAAAGATGACCGGAACAAAATGACTATCCTCTTGAATAATGAAAAGTTGGCTGTTAAACCGACAATCAGTGAAGCGGACAAAGGCGGTTTTATTACTCTTTCTTATGCCCTGCCCCAAAAGTTGAACACGGGCAATTGTCCGATACGTTTCATCCCTGACGGGACGGAATGGACTCCTGCTATCTACGAAGTACGTTTACTAAAATAAAAAAACAATCATTAAACAAATACCATTTATGAAAGCAAAATTATTAGTCAGCACAGCCTTTTTGGCAGCTTCAGTATCTCTTTCTGCACAAAAGAGCGCTACCATCACTTTACACGCCGATCAAGGTAAAGAAATTATCCCAAAAGAAATTTACGGTCAGTTTGCCGAACATTTGGGTTCATGTATCTACGGCGGTCTTTGGGTAGGCGAGAATTCGGATATTCCTAATATAAAGGGATATCGCACAGATGTATTCAATGCATTAAAAGAACTCGCCGTTCCTGTTCTTCGTTGGCCGGGTGGTTGTTTTGCCGATGAATACCACTGGATGGACGGTATCGGACCCAAAGAGAACCGTCCGAAGATGGTAAATAACAACTGGGGAGGAACCATTGAAGACAATAGTTTCGGTACTCATGAGTTTCTAAACCTGTGTGAAATGCTGGGTTGCGAACCATATGTCAGTGGAAATGTAGGCAGCGGTACGGTAGAGGAACTCGCCAAATGGGTAGAATATATGACATCTGACGGCGACTCTCCTATGGCGAACCTTCGCCGCAAAAACGGGCGCGACAAGGCATGGAAGATTAAATATCTGGGTGTAGGAAATGAAAGTTGGGGATGTGGCGGCAGTATGCGTCCCGAATACTATGCAGACCTGTACCGTCGTTACTCCACCTATTGCCGCAACTATGACGGCAACCGTCTCTTCAAGATTGCCAGCGGAGCCAGCGATTACGACTATAACTGGACTGATGTATTGATGAATCGTGTAGGACACCGTATGCAAGGTCTTTCTCTTCATTATTACACCGTAACGGGCTGGAGTGGCAGTAAAACTTCCGCTACTCAATTCAACAAAGACGACTATTACTGGACAATGGGCAAATGCCTCGAAGTGGAAGAAGTCCTCAAAAAACATTGCGCCATCATGGACAAATATGACAAGGATAAGAAAATCGCCCTTTTACTTGACGAATGGGGAACTTGGTGGGACGAAGAACCCGGAACCATCAGAGGACACCTCTATCAGCAAAACACATTGCGCGACGCTTTCGTTGCCTCTTTGAGCCTTGACGTATTTCATAAATACACCGATCGTCTGAAAATGGCAAATATCGCACAAGTTGTCAATGTACTTCAATCCATGATTCTGACAAAAGGAAAAGAGATGGTACTGACTCCCAGCTATTATGTTTTCAAAATGTATAAGGTACATCAAGACGCCACTTATCTCCCTATCGACCTGGAGTGTGAAAAGATGAATGTACGCGATAACCGTACCGTACCGATGGTAAGCGCCACAGCCTCCAAAGACAAAAACGGTGTTATCCATATTTCCCTTTCAAACGTAAATGCCGATGAAGCACAGGAAATCACCATCAATCTGGGAGACACAAAGGCAAAGAAAGCTACCGGAGAAATTCTGACCTCTGCCAAACTCACCGATTACAATTCTTTTGAGAATCCTAATATTGTAAAACCGGCACCTTTCAAAGAGGTAAAAATCAATAAAGGCACAATGAAGGTAAAACTTCCTGCTAAGTCGATTGTTACTTTAGAGTTACAGTAAATCAAGGGCTATTACTTATTGTATTATAAACAAGAAGACAAGTAAAATGGTAATAAAAAAGATAGCTCTTTTGGATTGTTAAATCCACATAAAGAGTTATCTTTGCCAACAATCTTACAGAAATCAATTAATTTTAATGATATGAACGATAATAAACTTATGAATCGTGCAGCGGATAACATCCGTATTCTTG